>Ga0315277_10001747_pt1 | contig 31051 bp, 34 predicted proteins | sample YL17G05_15_MG_FD_203695 | JGI IMG/M metagenome (GOLD analysis project Ga0315277, IMG submission 203695) | Sediment microbial communities from Yellowstone Lake, YNP, Wyoming, USA - YL17G05_15 | ecosystem: Environmental > Aquatic > Freshwater > Lake > Sediment | place: USA: Wyoming | collected...
GGTATCATAGATAAATTCTCGTAGTAGTAGCCTCTTGTTTTCCGGCTCTTTGTCAAGACTCTGCCTTCTTCTTCAACCCTTATGTTGCCCAAACGGTCTAAAAAGTCTACCATCTCCACGAAGTTTTCATTTGAAAGATCTCGGTAAGGATAGGCCCGTCTTAGTATCGCCAGAAGTTCTTTAGATTCTACTATTCCTCTGTCCATGACTGCGCCTGCGATCTGATGAGCCAGTACGTCCAGTGCATTTTCATGGATCAAGACTGGTTCGAGTTTGTTTTCGTTCGCGCTTTTCACGGCTGCGATCGATTCTACCGTGTCATCAGGGAAGGCCGTCACTATTGTCCCTTCTGAGAGTGTGTCTGAACGGTGTCCGCTTCGCCCCACTCTCTGAATGAGGCTGTTGATTTGTCTCGGAGACAGATACTGGATTACGAGGTCAATTCTCCCGATGTCTATCCCGAGTTCCAGTGTGCTTGTGCACACTATTGCTTTCAAGTTGCCTGTCTTAAATTCGTCTTCAACTTGTGCGCGTTCATCTTTTGATAGTGAACCATGATGGACAGCGATGTCGTTGCGTCCCAGTTGGTGAAATCTATAGCCCAACATTTCCGCGATGGTTCTAGCGTTCACGAATATCAGAGTTGAATGGTGGTTGTCAACGAGCTCAAGTATGCGTCTTATTCTTGCAGCTGCTTCGGGTGAGGTGTCAAGTTTGGCAGCGAGATCGAAGTCTGAAGCTATTGAGTCGGGGTTTTCGACGTGATACTTGTATCCCTTGAGAAAGGAAGCTTCCACAACTTTGATACTTCTGTTGGTGCCTGCGATGAACTTTGCGACTTCTTGAGGATTGCCGACTGTGGCAGATAACCCTACTCTTTGGAACTCTTTTCCAATCAGATCACGTAGTCTCTCCAAGGCTACGGTTAGTTGGACACCTCGTTTGCTTGATGCAAGCTCGTGAACCTCGTCTATAACTACATATCTGACATTAGCCAAATGCTGCCTCATTCGTGTACCTGGTAAAATGGCCTGAAGTGTTTCAGGCGTGGTCACGAGCACATCAGGCGGGAAGAGTGCTTGTTTTCTTCGCATCTTCAGTTCGGTGTCGCCATGTCGGACTTCTACAGATATGTTCAGTTTTAAGGACCAGAAAGACAGACGTTTCAGGAGGTCGCGGTTCAGAGCCCTCAAAGGTGTGACATAAACTACACTGATTCCTTTCCTGTTCTCCTGTTGAACCAGTTTTGAGAAGATCGGAAGAAGCACTGCCTCGGTCTTGCCACTTCCAGTAGGTGCGATTAGAAGTAGGTTTTCTCCCACAAGTATAGGGGAAATTGCCATTTTCTGGGGAAGCGTGGGCTCTGCGAATCCGAGTTCGGACAGAGAACGCCGTATCGGTTTAGCCAGGAGATCGAAGGAATCGTGAACGGAGTCTCCTTTATTCAATGTCGTAAGCCGAAAAGTATGGGTTATTGAAGGTTTTATCCTTTATCTCAACGCAAGCGGAAAAGAGAGAACGAGTCCAATGTTCTCGTGGTATTGTATCTCGACTTTCTCTCTAAATCTGCCCTTCTTCATTATCTCGCCGAACTCTTCTATTACAGGAGTCTTCCTTGTACAGAAGATGACTTCGCCTTCGTCGTTTTTCCAGACAGTGAGTCCTCTCGTCTTCTTCTTGTGGATCAAATGAAGAAAAGAATCCTCTTCGCCCAACTGGAGAATGGCTATAGCATTTGACCCCTGCAAGCTGCAGAAATAACCGTAGAGCGTTTCTGCGATATCTTCCGTTTCGCTGACCATTTCTTCAAAGTGGTGGGGAACCACTTCTGAGTCGATGAGCTCAGACTTCTCCGACTCAAACACGTGGTCGGAACCTAGCTTCGATCTGATGTCTTTGTAGTTTTCCATTTTGCCGTTGTGAACCGAAACGACTGTCAGATTCGGGTTTCTGGCCACTATGTAGGGTTGTGCTGTTTCAATGTGGCGGGCTGTCTTCATGAATTCTGGACTCGGCATTCTCACGTGAGCAAGAAGGACCGATGCGTCCTTGACATCGACAATCTCGGGTAGACGCTCAGCAGGCGAGCCGTCGATCTCACCGAGCTTCTTCACGAAAACATTGCCGTCTTCAAGAAGAACCGCCACGCCAGCCCCATAACCTCCTACGGGCAACGGTTCCTGCGGAAGCTGACTAGTCTCCAATTTCTGAAGAACTCTGAAAGCGCAGCTTGTTTGAACTGGTTTATTGAATGAAAAACCGAATATTCCACACATCGATGCCGATCCTCACAATGATTTCGAACTTTAGGAATCTACCGTTCTGAAAAGTGCTTGTTGCGGTTTAAATCTCTTTGTTTTTCGTTGCAGGTGGCGCGGGAAAAACATAGCTAGTCCAGTAAAGGACATGCAAATCGAATCAAAAGATTGACATTTCAACGTGGAAAGTCATGAAAAGGCATTACAGTTGACGTTGCAATAAAGCTCTTAATAGTGCGCGCTCTTCAGTTACTCATGCGGTTTATGAACCACAAGAGTAAATAGGAGAAATCACATGCTATGTGCTTATGGGCGATACTGACAGGGACACAAAATTGATGTCATTGTCTTTTCTTGGATATGGAACGATACTTACCGTAATGACTGTTTTGTTTCTCTTGTTTCAATCTTGGTTTGTCTATGGCTTCTACTTGTTTCCCTTTCTTCAGCTTACCTTACCGAATTCTATGAAGTCTTTTCTACTAGCTTTTGATTCACCCTTTGTTTTTGCCTATGCTGCTTTCATCCTGATTGCTGCTCCAGGATTGTACAAAAGGTGGAAATGGTCCAGAATAGCTTTCATGACTCTGGGTGGACTGCTCATTCTCAATCTAATACTTAGTTGGAACTATCTGGTTCCTGTTGTCTTTGGTATCTTAGGTGTCATTGTTCTGTGGTACATGACAGGGGAAGACGTCAAAGAATACTTAAGCTGAGCATTACCAACTCAGGCTATTTACCTAGTAATTGCTTTTCTTCTGTAACCTGCAACTCCTACAATGATTAGTCCAAGTATGATTGGAATCATTCCGACATAGAACACTGTGAGCCAATTACTGTTAACCACTTGTCCATAAAGCATGACATTGACAATCCAGCATACAGGATAGCTTTCTGGATTGGTGATGCTGACCGTTGTGACCCCGACCATATTATTCCAACTGGCTGGAACATCAAACGTGTGAAATGCCGCAGCTCCAAGGTAGGTTTGAGGAAGCAAAGTTGTTTCAGAAGCAGATATGTTCTGGTTCGGGTTTGCTCCAAACAGTGTTATTGTGATGTTTTTCCCATATTTCATCGTGGAATTGTAGTTGAGTGTGGGGTTGAGAACGTCCTGTAATTGTCGACTTCCTGCAACCAATACCAAGACTTCTTGAGATCGGGGAAGAGGTCCCATATAGAAGTTGAAGAGGAAGTATGATGATGAATTTGCTTGTATTGGAAGTACACCTGCTGTGGGAACAATCTTCTCAACTGTGTCATAAATCTTGAAGTAAGAAGTAGCAACAAGAGTCACTCCAAAGACTATGAGAATGGTTCCAACCAAAATTAACTTGGAGTATTGGGTCATCACATAACCTCTCCAATCTTCTCTTTGATTGATAGGTAGCGCGCGCGCTATTTATTGATTATGGAATCCTCAATTACACCAAGTCTTTCAAAGAAGCAAGGAAAGAGCTGTAGGGCAAGTCTGTGCATAGAGCCCAGTAATCTGAACAAGAATGCTGTTGCTGGTAGAATCATAGCAAAGTTGTCGTGGTAAGCCTTATTGAGCTGTGAACATAGTGCTAGTGGGAATTTAATGTACAGTGTGAGATTCAGGATCTTGTCGTTGACTTGTGTGACCTTAGTGGCACTATCAGTTTTTGCTTTTGTTCTCTTGTACGGTCGTGTTTTCTTCGTTTTGTTTGACATCTCAGCAGAGGATGGTTTTGCATTGTCAGCTTTCATTTCATTTCCATTGGCATTTGCACAAATTCTGATTTGGCAAAGGTTTGTCTTGGGAGTTGTCTTCCCACCTTTGAGGCAAGCTCTCTTACATCAACGTACTGCTTTCAGAAGATGGGAAGTCAAAGCAGTTTTTGCATTATATTTGCTCACAGCAGCTTTAATGTACATTGACTATTTGAACAGTCTAGCTTCTCTGGTTTCTGTTAGCCTCATCATTGTTTCACTCTATGCAATGGCAGTTGTTGTTGAAGCAATGCTCTACATGGCAAAAGATGAAAGAGTCATGCACCCATTCAGACAAACGTATAGCAAGTAGAATTGTCCTAGACAGAAAAAGAAGGAAAGGAAACTTTGCTGCAGTGTTTTACTAAGTGCTTGAGAACTTTGGCATAGTTCCGGACTATTGTTGATTCCTTGTAGCCTTTCCTTCTTAAAGTCCATAGAAACTCTATGACATCATTGGAGTACAGGGGTTCAGTATAGAAGCCGGGGATGGGAGTTGAACCCCCACCCATATGTGACGTCCCACGCAAAATCCCCTTTTTTTCTCAAGTTGCGCGTGCAATCGGAAAGACTGATATGTTTTCGCAAGGTTCTTTTTCAGTAGTTACATAGGCAGATTGAAATGACACGTTTGATCCCAGAGAAACTGCATGTGAACTACTTGGCTGGAACTAGTTCTGATGCTCCAGGAACTCGGAGATGTTACACGCTGACTCATTCTGACTCGACCGGCGATCTCTTCTTGTCAATAGGCCAATGCTACGATACGAGTCAAATTTCCAAGCTATACACGCGCCTAATGAGGGATGAGGTCTTGGCAGAGTTGAGAACTGATTCAGAAGAGCTCTCGTTGAACGTGTATTGCCATGTCAGTGGAGGCCTTGTTTTTGGAAGAGCCAAGTGGAGATACAACATCTTCTGCTCTGAGCTTTCGCTGGCTTTGGAGGCAATCAGATTTGGAGATAAAGCTTTTTTCGATCACGACCCCAAGCTTGACCAAGTTCCAATTCTGGTTCATTTCAAATCTACCGACGAAAAATACAACAAGACCGAAAAGTGGGGTTTACTAGGAGACTACAATCTGTAGATAGTTCTCGCACGTACTGAAGTTCCACGACGCGTCCTGTTCGGTCAAAGAGGTCCCTTGTAGTTTTTTGTAGCAGGACAACCTACGCATTCTAGTTCTTGATAATTGGAACAGTTTCCGCACTTTTTTCCGCATGGAGTTAGATCGCATTTTTCTAAGAGGATCTTCAAATCGAAGGAGTCACCGATTATCGGTTTTGCGCGTTGCCACGAAACTATTCTGGCGTTGAGAACGCCTCTGAGGCATTCGACCGTGGACAGTAGGGTTTCGGCGTTTTCGGCAGACACAAGCGCGACGTAGCAGGGTTTTTCAATGACTTGGATGAGTTGAAGAATGCGAGGGCATGCTTTCAGCTTGGAGAGTATTTCTTGTTTGGCTTCTGCTGTGTCGGTTTCCAGGTTGAGAAGGGCCATCTTGAATCCCATGTTCATTACTTTTATCTTGGCGCCAAAATCAACCAGTTGATTCTCTACTAGACGCTCTATTCTGGCGATCGCTGTTGGTCTCGATATTCCAGCTTCCTTGGCGATCTGGGTTGTCGGTTTTCTACAGTCATCACTCAGAGATTTCATTATTCTCAGGTCGATTTCATCAAATTTGTGGGAAATCAAGGGGGCCTCAACATCTTCCTTTTACGATTTGTTACTACTATTGTAGTCCATATTACTAACAGTAAAGCTTATAAGTATTGTCATTACAAACTGTAAGATACAACAAGGGTAGAAAACTTTGGATTAGGAGGTGAATTGAAATGGCAGATATTGTTGACACCGCTGTTGCGGCTGGATCCTTCAAAACACTCGTCACCGCTGTCAAGGCTGCAGGATTGGTCGATACATTGAAGAGCAAAGGTCCCTTCACAGTCTTTGCACCCAACGATGATGCATTTGCAAAGTTGCCAAAAGGAACGGTTGAAGGACTCTTGAAAGACATTCCAAAACTGAAGTCAGTTCTAACATACCACGTCGTTGCTGGAAAAGTTATGGCTGCAGATGTTGTTAAGCTAAAGACGGCAAAGACCGTTCAGGGGCAGGACGTTAAAATCGACGCTGCAAAATGGCATCTACACAAAAACGTCAAGATAAACGATGCAAACGTGATCAAAGCTGACATATTGACAGACAACGGTGTGATCCACGTAATAGACAAGGTAATACTTCCGAAATAGAAAAAGGAAGTTTACTTTTCCCATAATTTTTCTTTAGTCTAGAATATCAGTCAGATGGATGAAGTCAAATTGACAAAGAAAACTCATAAAGCTGAACCCACACGAACCGTAAGCATCTATTGCGGTGGCCAGAGGGTTTGATGTTGGACGATATTGTAGTGGTTGACAATCTGCGCAAAACCTACGGAAAAGATATCCTTGCAGTTGACGACATTTCTTTCCGTGTTCACAAAGGCGAGATTTTCGGTTTCCTCGGACCCAACGGTGCAGGCAAAAGCACGACCATAAAGATACTTACAACTTTGCTGGAGAAGAGCTCGGGAAAAGCAACCATTGACGGCTTAGACATCGATGCTGATCAAGCTAAAGTGAGACGTATTATCGGCTACTGTTCACAAGATGTAGGGGTAGACGATGACCTTACTGCCCGCGAGAACCTGCTGCTTCAGTGTAGCTTTCACCACATACCGAAAGCCAAGGCCAAAATCAAAGTTGAAGAACTGCTCCAGAAGGTGAGGCTCAATGAAGCTGCCGACCGTAGACTCAAAACGTTTTCAGGAGGCATGCGCAAACGCTTGGATCTCGCCTCATCACTGGTCTCTGATCCAAAAGTGCTTTTCTTAGACGAACCGACTACAGGGTTGGACCCACAGAGCCGACAGGATGTTTGGGAGTACGTGAAACAGTTGAACAAGCAAGGAGTGACAATCTTTCTCACAACTCAATATATGGAAGAGGCAGATCGCTTGGCTGACCGGCTTTGTATCATCGATCAGGGCAAGATAGTGGCAGAAGGAAAACCTAGCCAATTAAAAGCCAACGTAGGCGCTGACAAAATCACGTTATGGTTCAAGAACGATGACCTTGAAGCTTGCGAAAAAGCAGCGAAAGCGCTATCGAATCTGCAAGGCGTAGAAGAAGTAGGCAAGTGCGTTGTAGGCTTGACAACAGCAGAAGGGCTGACTTTAATGGCCAAGAATGGCTCAGCCGTGGTTACACAAGTAGTTAGGGCTTTGGACGGAGCAGGCATAGACCTAGAGCAGCTAAAGCTGACCGCGCCGACGCTGGACGAGGTCTTCATCAAGCTAACAGGAAAAACGCTTAACGTGATAGAGCGAAAGGAAGCAGTCCGCAGAGGCAGAAGGGGGATGCGATCTTGAAAACGGAAATGATTTCAGAAATAGTAGCGATATTTCGCCGCTGGAACACGAAATTGTTGAGGCAACCGATTTTCCTCTTTTTCTCGCTTATCCAACCGCTGGTATGGTTTCTACTCTTCACACAGGCTTTCTCGGCAATCGGTGACATACCGGCCTTCAAGACTCTTACAGGAACCAACAGCTACATCACCTTCTTCACGGCCGCGGTCATAATCCAAACAATAGCATCTTCGGCGTTGCAGGCGGGCATAGGACTTGTTAACGATCTTGACAGCGGCTTTATGGACAAGATGAGGGTTGCCCCAATAAGTAAGTCTGCAATCCTGTTCGGCAAGCTCTTCAGCGACGCTATAAGCACGATTATACAAGTCGTCATAATACTGTTCATCGGGCTGGCGCTAGGGGTAAACATCGCCTCTGGCGTTCTTGGAGTACTGATGATTCTCGTTATCGCTGCCACTTTTGGAATTGCTTGGTCAGGCATCTCTCTCTTCATTGCCTTGACCACGAAGAGCAGTCAGACCACGCTGTCAGTTGGACTGCTGACAACGTTTCCATTGCTGTTCTTGTCAGCTAGTGTAATGCCGCTTCAGCTGTTGCCAAGCTGGGTGCAGCAAGTGGCCAAGGTTAACCCGTTCACGTACATTGCCCAAGCTTTTCAGAACCTTATAATCAAAGGCTTCATTTGGGACAGCATCGGCTATGCGTTAATCGCCGTATTGATCATCGGCGCCATAAGCCTGGGCGCTAGCATCCTGGTGTTCCGAAAGAAAATATCCTAGCATCTGTCAGAGTTGAAAGGCGAACTAACGTGCGCGCGCTACAAGTAGAGAATTCCTATAGAATACTTTTTCACAACGCATATTAGTAAACTACTCAGATTGGCAACAAGGAGAATGGCCCCTCAGAAAAGTGGAGAAAGGAGAAAAGGGAGAAAATCAATTGTACTCAGGCCATTCTTCTACTCCTTGCAATAGCCCGCGCTGTGTTGAGGGAAAATCTTAAGAATGATCTTAAGTAACAGATTGATTTATGAACTATAAGGAAAGACAGGAAATAATCGCTAAGTCGCCGATTTCCTTCGCTTATCTTAAACGATTCAATATAGTTGCCGGCATTCTTCACTTCGTACAAGGAATAGTGATGGTCGCTCTTGGACTGTACAAAGCCTACAACCTAGACATATACACTTTCTACTTGAAGTTCAACATAATCAGCACGAACCCATTCAATATTCAAATTGGACCAGACCCCAAAATTCTGCTAACAATAGGCTACATAGGAGTCGCGGCTGCTCTCTTTCCCTTGATGTCTGCAGCAGCACATTTCACAATCGCGTTTGTTAAGAACAAGAGCTACAATGACAATCTCAAAAAAGGGATGAATCCATACAGATGGTACGAATATGCCTTCTCAAGCTCACTAATGATATTTCTCATCGCTTCATTCTCAGGAGTGTGGGAAATGTGGTCGCTCGTGATGATATTCGTCCTGAACGCGATGATGATAATGTTTGGATACCTGATGGAGAAGATCAATCAGTACACTGAAAGAACTGATTGGTCGCCGTTCGTTCTTGGATGTATTTCTGGCGGAACACCATGGCTAGCAATATACGCTTATTTCATCGCAGCAATAACAAGCGTGTCACAGAACGTGCCCACATTCGTGTACCTAATAGTATCCATCTACTTCATCCTCTTCATGATCTTCGCAGTCAACATGGTTCTGCAGTACAAAGGCGTGGGGCGCTGGAAAGACTACTTGTACGGCGAAAGAATGTACATAGTGCTAAGTCTCGTGGCGAAAACACTTCTGGCCTGGCTAGTATTCTCCGGAATATTCATGCCCCGCTAAACACGCACAAAACAACTCCCCCTTTCTTTGGGCGCGCGTGTTCCTAAAAGACTTGCATGAGCTGGGAAATCTAATATTCTTCAAGTGCACTTTCCAGAACTAGGGTTGACTGAATTTGCCTCATGTGGTCTTGGTTGGAAAACCTGCCGTCGAAGACATTTTCAAAGCACTGAGACCTATACTAATGAGGAATGAACGCGGAATTCTGAGAACAATGGACTCGTACCTCGAGAGCAAGAAGAATTCGATATTGATCGAATCACTGTCGATACAGGAAAACAAGGCAACGAGTTTTCTTGCGATGATCAGCGGCAGAGAAGACGGAATTGTAGTACGACTGTATCCAAAGTCTGAAGTTGAAAAAACGGACGGAGTGAAAAGGCTATTGGCTGAACTCGCGAAACAACTTCTGGAGACGTTCCCAGACTTCAAGCTGGGAGAAACCAATCTCAGGGAATACCTTGCATGACGCACACGCTAATCAAGTTCGACTTCTATGGCTACTTCGTTAGCACTCGCGGAACCCAAAGAATCCAAAGGATTTTGCACAGGATATTCTGGCGTTGATCGAGTTTCCATTGCCAAAATGATTACGCGGGCTTGCCTTGGTTATAAAGGAAAAAAGAGAAAGTGAAATTTCCGAATTAACGCGCCACTGTTCTTTCTCCTACACAAACCCGATGGCAACTGCGACGAGACCGACTATTCTACTTCTTGATTGTTAGTTTTGCTCCGCAAAGTGAGCATTTCCCATCAGCTGTGACCTTCGGCTGCTCTTTCACTTCCCCTCCGCAAATTCCGCATTTTGGCATCAAATCACCTCCCTATTACAATCTGAATACTAGCGTATTAATTTAATGTGAGTGCACACGTATCGTTGGACGCTGTGTGTCTTGGCGCGCGCGGGGGGAGATTTGACATATGCGCTGACTATGAGTGAACACAAACGTGCGTGTTTTAATATTTGTCCGTATGCATTTACCTGACTTAAGGTGTTATCAATGAAAACTGAAATTGGCGTCCGTAACTGCCTCTACCCGATGCCGACCACGATCATCGGTGCTTTGGTAAATGGAAGACCAAACTACGCCACGATAGCTCATGTTGGCATAATGGATCACGAGTCGATTTCTTTGAGTATGGCAAAGATCCACTACACAAATTCTGGAATAAAAGCACATGGAACGTTTAGCGTCAACATTCCCTCAACCGACTTGGTCGAGAAGACGGACTATTGCGGTCTGGTCTCGGGAAGAGACGCAGACAAGTCCACTCTCTTCCAGACTTTCTACGGGAGGCTGAAGACTGCGCCGATGATAGAGGAGTGCCCCGCTAACATGGAATGCAAGCTGGTGAGAACTGTCGATCTCCCGAAACATGATGTATTCTTCGGAGAGATCGTAACAACCTATTGCGATAACACTCTTATGAAGGACAATGTCATAGAAATTGGCAAGGTTAATCCCATACTTTTCGTAATGAATGATCGAAGCTATTGGAAACTGGGAGAGAAACTGGCAGATGCTTGGAAAATCGGAAAGCAACTGAAACACAAATGATAGCACTCAAATCATGCGCAACTGAACACAAAGATTGAAGAGTCCTGGAAAATATATCAGTCACTTTGAACAATTCATTGTACATTATGCCTGCAGAAGGAGTGAAGTTGATGAAAAATCCAAAGGTGGGAATTGTTGGTGGAGGCCCTGGCGGACTTGGATGCGCTATGCTCCTTGCACACAATGGCTTTGATGTCACTGTGTTCGAGAAAGCCGGTGATGTTGGAGGAAGAAGCGCGCCACTTCGGCTAGGTGACTTCACTTTTGACACAGGACCGACCTTTTTGAACATGAAATTCGTTCTCGATGAGCTATTCCAACTTTGTGCACGTGACAGCTCGGACTATTTGAAGTTTGAGCTTCTTGATCCCATGTATCAGCTCAGCTTTGTGGATCGAGAAATCCGAATGAGTAGCGACAAGGGAAATATGAGAAGGGAACTTGAACGAGCCTTTCCAGGTAACGTTGATGGACTAAACAGATTCTATGCAAAAGAGAAAGTCAGATTTGAAAAAATCATGCCAAACCTCAGACGCCACTTCTCGAGTTTGTCGTCTTTTATTTCACCTAAAGTCATGAGAGCGATCCCTCATGTCTTCGCTGCGGGTTCGGTCTATGACAACCTAGGAAAGTACTTCAAAGACGAAAAACTTCGGGTTTGCTTCACATTCCAATCAAAATACCTTGGAATGTCCCCATGGGAATGTCCAGCAGCTTTCACGATGATTCCCTTCGTTGAGCACGAGTTCGGGGTCTATCACGTCATGGGAGGCTTGAACCAGTTGTCACAGGCCATGGCCAAAGTCACAACGGAGGAAGGCGGCACTGTGAAAACTGGAACGAAAGTTGAGAAGCTAGTGACAACTGGTGGCAAACTGACTGGCCTCAGACTCCAAAACGGTGAGACCTTTCCGTTTGATTACATCGTTGTGAACGCAGATTTCGGATACGCATTCACAGATTTGATTGAGCCTGGCAAGCTTAGAAAGTATTCTCAACTGAACATCAGCAAGAAGAGATATTCCTGTTCAACCTTCATGCTTTACCTTGGAGTCAAGAAGGAATACGCAGCACCCCATCATAACATAGTCTTTGCAGATAACTATCGCTCAAACATCAATGATATTACTCAAGGTAAGCTCTCTATGGATTTCTCTTTCTACGTACAGAACGCCTGTGTAACTGACAGGACTTTGGCACCCCGCGGAAAATCCACTGTCTACATCTTGGTTCCTGTACCGAACAATTTTTCTGGGATAGATTGGGACAGAGAAAAGGACGGTTTCAGGAAGAAAGTTCTTGATGCAATTGAGAATAGAACTCCTATGAAAGACATAAGCGACAACATTGAGATTGAAAAGATCATTAGTCCAAGAGATTGGGAAAACGATTACAATGTCTACAACGGAGCCACCTTCAACCTCGCTCATAATATCCGTCAGATGCTGTACTTCAGACCGCACAACAGGTTTGAGGAACTTCGAAACTGCTATTTGGTTGGAGGGGGAACGCATCCAGGAAGCGGTCTCCCAACAATATACCTTTCCTCAATGATATCGGCAGGATTGATCGCCAAGCGCGCGAAGATCTATCAGAAATAACCGGTCTGCTAATCTGCCTTCAGCCTTCGGGCAACAGAGAGATAAACCACAAGATAGAGAGAAAGCATCGAAAAATTAAACATAAAATCTTCGACCGGTATTGTAGTAACACGGAAGCCGCTTATTGCCAGATCGGAGTACTCGACAATTGGTAGTGAAGTAAGAATGAAGTTGAAGACGAAGAAAAGAGTGAAGGTTACGGCAAAGTAAGACCAGTACAGTTTTGATGAGAAAAAGTGTCCCACTGACTTGGATGCAATTAGAATGCTTAATCCCACAGAGAGTAACGCTAGGAATGTGTATTCTCTGTCGAAAAAGATAGTGGACAGAAGCACAAATGCGATTCCGACTGCAGATGGCAGCCTGTCCAGCAGAGATATTCGTGCATCCTTTAGGAAGTATGCCAACGCTTCATACGTGAAGAGACAGCTAAAGGGGACTGTGATGAAGAATAGGATTTCTTCAAAAGGAAGACCAAAAAACTTTGTGCCAACAAGATAGGCAGAGTTGAATGACCAATGACCACGACTTGTCGCAAAAGCATCCCAAGCAACAAACACTGAACTAACAAGGAAAATCGACAGCGCAACTGATTTCATTTTCGAATAGAAGTTGATCCGTTTTCTTTCGAGGGAAATTATCAGTGGGAATATTACTATTGCCAAATTTATGTAGAGGTACAGATACATACGACAACAATATGCATTCAGAGACTAATTAAGTCAACGTGAACTTTCGGGGATTTGACTCATTCTTCCCTTTTCTAATGTCCTGTGAGCAACGGTTAAATATGACGTATGTCATAATAGACAGAAGTACATCCAGATACGTTACTCTGGGATCGCAAATCTGAGCAGGAGAAAACAGCAAATTGCCCTACAGTTTCATTTATGATCTGACTCGTCTTTCACAGAGTGTCATCAAGCAGATATTGGAATCGGCTTACAAGGCAAAACTTCACAGGCTTCTAGGAGGTAACGCTAGGAAACTTGTTGAAGCATTCAAGATTGATGAAGCTACAGGATTGAATATTGCCGACGCGATAACACTTGTTGAAGACCTTGTTGAAGTGCAGGTGGCCAACGCCCTTCAGAGGGGTGAGTTTGAGAAGGCTAGTCGCAAAGCACTGCTTCTTCCTCATTGTGCAAGGTCGTCCATGGACAGACACTGTATGGCAGACTTCGATTCCAGCATTCCTTCATTTGTATGTCAGGCCTGTCGAGACAATTGTCTGATCAATAAGGCCACGCAGCTCGGCAAAGCAAAAGGATATGATGTCTTTGTCGTTCCGGGAGGATCCTGTTCCGAGAAAATACTTAAAGATGGGAAATATGAGGGAGTGGTTGGCGTTGCCTGCGGTATGGAGCTGAAAATGGGACTTGAACCATTGAAGAAACTAGGCATACCAGGTCAAGGAGTCGTCCTAACAAAGAATGGTTGCGTCAGCACTAGTCTCGATTTGCACCTCTTGGAAAGCATACTATAGCCTTTTCTTGGCCTATAGTTATCTAAATTGAGTGTGGTATGCAGATTGAGAAACAAAAGGACAAGCCCGAACCGAATTGGAGAAAACTAGATGGCGATTAATGATTGGATATATGTTCTGTTCTACGTTCTTATTGCCTCAGTTGTCTTTGTTTCAATGGAAGGGGTAGCTTGGTTTCTTCACAAATATGTCATGCATGGTTTTGGATGGTATCTGCATGAGGATCATCACCGCTTCACTGGAAAACGTTTCCAGAAGAATGATTTGTTTGGGTTATTCTTCGGGGTTATTTCATTCATTTTGATCTTGACAGGAGTACTATCTAGGCTTGACGTGAAATTCGCCGTTGGAGTAGGCATCATGTTGTATGGCATAGGATACTTCATGGTGCATGACATCTTCTTTCATCGAAGGATAAGAATAAGCTACCGCCCAAGAAGCGAATACATGAAACGAGTCTTGAACGCCCATGCCATCCATCATCAGAAAAGTACTGCACACACAGGAGTCAATTTTGGATTCCTGTATGCAAGTCGGAGTGCGCACTAATTCAGACAGTATTCCACTTGTCTTGAATTGAGACTATTTGATCGAGCGATATATGAGGTATGTGCCGAAGAATATCTTTGTCAGCAAGTCAAGAGCACCATAGAGAATAGCCTCCGTGTACGTTGTCACGACTCCGAATCCCGTGGGAGCAAGCACCCATACCAGAGGGAAGGCTGACCAGGTGACCAGGACGAACCACTCCAAACCTGAATTGCCCGCTTCTGACCTTTTTGAAAACAAAGTGTACAGCATCCCCAAGTATGCCGCAGTACTCAAACCGAAGAACCACCAACGCTCCTGGACTGTGACGAAGCTTGCGAGAAAACCGCAGAACATTGTCACGCTTGTCAGGAATGCTATCTCGAACGTCTCAATCTTAGATTTTTTGCCGATGAATGCCATGTCGACCGTGAGCATGCTGCAACTTGCAGCGTAGAAGAGCCATCTACTCCAATAAATTGGTTCGCCATTTCCAGCTATGGTAGTTGCGATGGAAAGAGCCATAATCACATACGAAATTGTGGTGAGGAAGGTCACGAAAACGTTCGAGCTGTAGACAAGATTGTCAGATGGCTTTCGATTTCGAACAAGCGCAAATGCTATGGTTGAGAGTCCAAACACTGCAGCAAACACCCAATATACAAGCTTCTCCTCGGCTGCCATACAAGATTCTCCTTCTCTGGAAAACAGAGAAATGCTGCCAGGATATATTTATTTTGCACTCTTGGAGTCTTTGGCTCGGCGAGGATTGGAAATCAAGAGTCAGAAAAGGTATATTGACTGGGAAATTCTTTTAGGAATGAGTGAAGGATCTGAGATTATGAAACTGGTAAGGATAATAGTGGGCGAGATTCTTCTTCTGGGAGCTTCCATCTTGATTTTCAGAAGTGTCTGGACTCTGCTTGACCAATACTTGGGTGCATCGAATCTATGGCCAATGTTGATAATAGGCATAGTGGTGACAATAGCAGGACTCATCATAATCAATCACGAAGTCGAATGCCAAATGAACGAAATGAAAAAGCACAGCTAGCATCCGCTGTGACACTCCTCTGCGAACCGATTCTTGACGACTAATCGATCCGCGCGCGCATTAGACACAATGACACAACACATTCTCTATGGTCTTGTCTGGTTCTGGTACTATACTGAAAAACTTGGACATATTTCCAGAACAGAAACACCATTAAAGATTATAGATCAGTACTTCATAAAGTCTATTCTATTTAGTAGTATCTAATGTTCCACTCTCAGGTGTAGCAACGCATGCCTAAAATACCGTTGAGGCGCGCGCGAGAACAAGAATCAACTATTCTGTGTGACCAGCAACGCTGAGGTATACTACGCTCTCTTCTTCGCCATCAATCCCTATGATTTCGTTAATCTCGTCATCATAGAAGGCTGCGATTTGGCAAGTTCCCATTCCTATGCTGATTGCGCTCAGCGCAAGGTTCTGCGCTATGTGTCCTGCATCCAAGTACACATACCTATAAGCCCTTTCAGCATATTTCCATTTTGATCTCTGAAAAACCGCTGTCCAGATGAACACAACAGATGCTTTTGCACACATTTCTTGATCCAAAGAGGCATGAGACGTTTCTTCTGCCAGGTCTCCTATTCTCAGTTCCTCCAGCGCATGAATTCGTATGTTATAGTGATAGAGTCCCTTCTCCAAGCCATCTACATTATTGGCTACCAAGTATGTCTCAATCGGATACAATGCTCCCGCTGAGGGAACTGTCCGGAATTCATGACCATTCTCTCTTCTCTGAATTCCCGTCGAGGCCCACAGGAGAAACGCCAGGTCATTGACTTCTATGGGTCTAAAAGAGAAAGAGCGAAGACTTCTGCGCCTTTTCAGCAGTTCAACCAAAGGAAGAGTCTGCTGAGGAAAGCTGGTTAATAGTCTGATCATTCTATTCTTCGGAAAGGTTTTGTAAATGTCAGGCTTGTTCGACCAATCGAGATAGCCTCCGATTAGTTTCTCACGAGAATGTTTTGTCCTTCTTTGGAAATCGCCGCCAATGCTCACATGCAACTATGTCACCTGCCTCACACAAGGCAATTTCTATCTTATATTCAGTGCGCGCTAAGGACAAACCCGCTCACGCTGATAGCACGCATTAGGATATTACTCGATTACTCCTTTGCATTCCGCTCAACCTAAGATGGCTTTGGATAGGAATACTGCTCAATCCTTAAATCTCAGTAGTCAAAAGGCAGTCCTCTAGTGGTGATAACATGAAGCTTCCAGAATATATTTCAGTTCAAGAAGTCAAGAATATTTGTCAGAAACTGAAGATTAGAGATTGGACAACATTGAAAAGGGCTGAAGTGACAGCCCAAGAAGCAGAAACAATCCTGGCAGAACTTGAGATACATGATATGAAGGTGTCTGTTGAGAATTTCCGGATTGGACTAGAGGTGGAGCTTGAGCACGGAATCCGCTTTCCTGAAGCCAATGTTACCAATAATCATCCGATACTGACCGGGAAAATCGTTCTTGCACACTTCAAAGAGACCTCGGATTATTATCAGCGATTAGAAATAGCGGAAATCGAAGGCGACCTATTGAATGCAGTTGTCAGCAAGAACGCCTCAAAGGTTGCAGTGCTCTACGAGAAGCTGTTGAAAGCAAGAAATCAACTGAGTCAAACAGAAACAGGATTGCTCTAGAAACCGTCCTGTCGACTGCGCTTACTGTAACCTCGCACGGTTCTTACCTTTTTAGTAATCTATCAGATTTAGCGCGCGCCGGTCAGGAGATGCGACTGCTTGAGACTGACTGGGCGAGCCAAAGTGTTGTGGTGCCGAGGGGCCAGGTTTGAACACAAGGCTAGTGGAGACATCCCCCGCAAACCACATTCTTTTGTTCGACAAGCGGAGCAACGGGCGTGGGCAGTGAATCTCGCGTGCTATCTGACAGAGTAAACCAAATAGAAGACCGCGATTGACAGAATGACCGCCAAAATTGCTAATGGATATTTCCATCTTCCGAGATTGTTTCTCCAATCCATAATCTTCTTAATGCCGCGGGCCATCGATGATGAATCGTAGTAGCTCTTTGCCAATTCCTCCAATTTGCCTTGGCGAGAATATTCCATATATCGTCTGGCTTCAGGCAAGAGCGTGGCAAAAGAAATGATGGCTGTAGCGACTGCGTAGATCAATATGAACATGTCAGAGGTGCGAATCCATAACCATGGTATCAGAAGAATGATCCAGCCCAAGTTGGCTATGCCTATGTTTCCGAATGCGAAAACGCCCATCAAGAGTCCCAAGAGAGGAGTGGCGATCACTGACCAGTAATCTATGAAGAGCAAGCTTCCGATGATCACTGAAAAGCCAGTTCCACCCTTGAATCGGTAGTACAAAGGCCAATTATTCCCGATGAGACCTGTGCAGGAATACAACAGATAGTATGGGTCTCCTGTGAAGGACAGTTTAAGGACAAGCACAGGAAGTGCGATCTTCAATATGTCAAGTAGAGAAACAACCATTGCTAGTCTAGTGCCCAATACAAGCGATACTGCATTGGCACCATAAGTCAACATTTTCATACCTTCTCCACCTTCCGTCTTGGCCTCCAATTTGGTAACATCACATTTCGGGGCGAAAATCCGGACAAATAGACGGCTGAAAGAAAAGCTTCCCACGAGATATCCTACTAGAGCGAACACCAAGATCAGGACGGGCAGCATGATGAACGGAAAACAATAGGACTCATGGCTTTTTAAAATTTGGGTTTGCTATTAGTTGCGATTTCAAAGCGCGCTCTCTCTCGAAAAGCTCCATGTCGACAAAAGGTTAATCTGAAGCGAAAGTTCAAAATGTAATGTTTATGGGGCTTGGAGACTCTGGCTGCAGTTATTGAAACCTTGAATCTGAAGAAAACTTACATGCTCGACAGTCTTCCAATTCATGCCCTCAGGGGAATTGATCTAAAGGTTGAGAAAGGAGATTTGATATCCATTTTGGGTCCCTCAGGGTGCGGAAAATCTACGCTTTTGAACATGCTTGGAGCACTTGACAAGCCAACCGAGGGAAGAGTCATAATTGAGGGGACTGATATTTCATCTTTCAATTCTGGGCAACTCTCCGAACTGCGTAGGAAAATAGGCTTCGTCTTTCAGTTTTTTAACCTGATACCGCGATATACTGCAAAAAAGAACGTAGAAATGCCTCTTATAATTGCAGGAATGAAAAAGAAGCAGCGATCAGAGAAAAGCGAGAATTTACTGGTCAGCGTCGGACTGAAAGATCGAATAAACCACAAAGCAACGGCGTTAAGCGGTGGAGAAAGACAACGCGTAGCAATAGCCAGAGCCCTAGCCAACAACCCAAGCTATCTACTGATGGACGAACCCACAGGAAACACCGATTCAAAGACATCGCAGGAAATAGTTGACTTGATAAAGACACTCAACCGAGAGGACGAGGTGACAACGATAATAGTCACCCACGATCGTCAAGTGGCTAAACAAACGAAACGCATTCTCAAAATGCTTGATGGACAAATAGTTGAGAGCTGATCGAACGAATGGAACTAGCAGAAATACTAAGTTACGCTTTCAGCGCAATCAAACTCAGAAAACTACGTGCCGGATTGACCATTCTGGGCATTGCGATAGGAATCACGGCGCTGGTAGGTTTGCTGGCCATGACTCAAGGTTTTCAAGCATCAGTCCAAGTTCAACTTCAACGTGGATTCGCTACTGACGCAGTCGTGGTGACAACTCAAAATCTGGGCTTTGGTTATCAAGTCAAAGACTTCCAGATGCAGATCAATGACACAGCCACTATCAATTCACTTGACAACATCAAACAATCGGTAGCCATCATACAGAAAGGATGTTACGCGAAGTCTGGAAACCTAACTGAAAGCGTGAATGTCGTTGGAGTAGACTTTTCAAGTTATGCCTCCATCTACCCGAACAGTTTTGTCGCAAAAGGCGGAAGCATCCCAAACGGTCCACAGTATGCGGACGCAATCATAGGAGTGCGCGTCAATGATCCATGGAAAAACGGGACACTCTTTACTGGCATAGACCAAGAATTTGACATTTTATACACGACAAGAATCGGTTTCCAATTCATAAACCAGACTCTGACTGCCAAGACTGTCGCGCTTCTCGGCGAAATAGGAGGTTCCACACTCGGAGGGCCTTCAGACTATTCTGTTTATATACCATTGAGTACGGCAGAAGATTTCTTCGCGACAAATCAGACTTCAACGATAATAGTTCAACTTCAAAAAAGCGACCAAAATTCAATAGAACAAACCTCAAAGGCAATAGAAACCGCGTTTAACAATGAAGTGCTAGTAGTTTCTTCGGCGTCAATATTTAACACCATAGATTCCGTAATGGTGCGCGTCCAGATGCTAATGACTGGCGTCATAGCCATCTCGCTCCTCGTAGCGGGCGTAGGAATAATGAATATAATGATCATTTCGCTCATGGAAAGAACGAAAGAAATCGGCATCATGAAGGCCATAGGAATGAAAGATGGGACAGTTTTGTCAGTTTTCCTCAGCGAGTCAATAATAATGGGTCTGATAGGTACACTTTCAGGAATTGGCTTTGGGTATCTTTTGGCCTTTGGGATAAATCAACTTGATCTCTTGGGCGGAATGATAAACAGCGCCACCGAAGGCACCATAATGGGAGGAATACCGCTTTATCCAATTCTTACACCGACCAATCTACTAAGCGCTCTCGGTTTTGGACTTGCAGTCAGCATCTTCTTTGGGATTTATCCAGCTTGGCGAGCATCAAGGCTCCAACCAGTCGACGCTCTACGATACGAATAATGAAAGCAGAATTCCAGAATCTAATGGGAGAAGACAAACAGTGAACAAAATGGACCTGAAATCCCATTCGGAGAAAGCTCCCACATGGAGCTTGACCGAGAACCTGCAGTTCCTGCTCAAAAAAGGCTTGCTTGTACCTCTCACACATATTGTTACAATCCCTGCAACCATGTCTTGTGTAAGCGAAAGAGAACTATCTGAATACTTAGAGTCGAGACTGAAACAGATAGTTGATCCGCAGAGAACCTATGCGGTGTTCTCCGCGGACCCGCAAGAAGAAGATGAACTTATCTGCGAAACCTTCCAGCTCAAGTCCGCCGACAACATAGCGGACATGAAAAAAAGAATAGCCGCAATAATAAAAAAAGAGGGCTTTCGGACGGAACTTGTCCAAGATTCTACTCCTTCTCAGAGCAAAGAAAAAACAATAATCGTCATGCAAGTGCCTCGACGGCAATTCGGTGGACTTGTTTTCACCAAGAACCCTCTCAACGGTCTAGACGAGACAATCGTTGAACTTGTGGCGAAACAACAGAGTGCACAGGAATTGGGTTATCAGCAACTAGTCTTTCAAAATGGAAAAGCAATAAGCAGGAGCGAGAGCAACGCAAGACCACATATGAAATGGCTCGAAGAGGTCATTTCGCAAGCCACCAAAATAGAAAACGCCTACGGAAAACCTCTATGCTTGGAATGGGTCTACGACGGACAAAAGATATTCTGGTTTCAATTCAAACCTCTTCAGAACCTGGAAAAACTCCGCATCTTCTCCAACAAGATCGCCAAAGAAATGCTTCCAGGAACAATAAAACCCCTGGTATGGTCTGTCAATACATCCATAAACAGTGCTTCATGGAAACGATTCATCGACCGTCTAATTGGGAAGAATAGTTTTGATCTAAGAGAAATGACCAAGCAATTTTATTACAGGGCATATTTCAACACAGGGCTGTTCGGAGACTTCTTCGCTCTCTTCGGCATGCCTCGAGAAACTCTTGAAATTATGATGCTCGGCGAAGCACATTCAGGAAAAGTGAATATGCCCAAGATCAACATGAATAGCAGAGTTGCCAGATTTATTCCAAGGATCATCTTCTTGTTGATCAAGAACATCAACCTCTCTAAAAAAACAAGCGAATTTATCCAGAATCAGAAAAGGCAAATTGAATCGTATGACAGGGATATTACCAAGATGGATGAAAGAGAGACGCTGAGTGCAATAGAAGATCTTTTTGAGTTAAATGAGCGTTGTGCGTATCAAGTTATTGTTGTAAGAATGATCAGAAGCTTCCATCATACATTGATTAGGGCAATGCTGAAGCGGAAAGGATGTGATTCAAAAATCGAATTCTCAACGGATGACTTAAGCGATGTAGACGCGAAGCAAAGCCTTGCAGCATTGAAAAAGAAGTATGATAACCTTCCTCAGAAGACAAGAGATGACTTGGACGCAGGGTACGTGCCATCTTTTTCGAAGGATTACAGAAGCTTTCTGGAAGACTATCGAGCTTTCCTAGGAAGATTTGGTCACCTAAGCGACAGCACGGCAGATATGTCAGCTCCTCAATGGCGAGAAAATCCGGCTTTGATTATGAGTCTGGTAAAAGATGCACAACGTATTCCTAGAAAAACGACGCGTGCGACAAACGAGCTTCCAGGGGGCGTGTATGGCTTCATTCTGCGAAGATTTCTCAAAAACTTCGTTGACTTTGAGAAGCACTCTTCTCGACTTGGGTTTCTCTATACCTATGGGTACTCGCAATTTAGACCCTATTTCTTGCATTTGGGGGACCTTTTCATAGCAAAAGGCTTCATCGAAAAAAGCACTGACATATTCTATCTGAGCATGGAAGAAGTCGTGAAAACAATAGAGAGCGGAAAGCCGGAGTTTCAATACTCGAAAGCAATAGCCGAAAGAAAACAGGAAATTGAAGAATGCAAAGACGTAGTTCTCCCTGAAATCATTTTCGGCGACGACTCACCACCCATAGTAAGACAAGGCGAGGCTTCCGAACATTTGGAAGGCTTGCCGTCATCAACAGGGTATTATGAAGGACCTGCCAAAATCGTGAGAGGCCTGACCGATCTGAGCAAAATTGCCTTAGGAGATGTGCTTGTAATCCCATACTCAGACATCAGTTGGACCCCTCTTTTCTCAAAGGCAGGAGCGGTGATTTCTGAATCAGGCGGAATACTCTCACACTGCTCGATCGTAGCCAGAGAATACGGAATTCCTGCAGTCGTTGGCGTCAAAGGAGCCACGAGTATACCAGACAACACAACAGTATTAGTCGACGGCTACACGGGTCGAATATTGATTCATAAATTCCCCAAATCCTCAAGCTCATAGCGCGTTCGCGCGCTAGTCAAGTTCGACTTCTATGGCTACTTCGTTTCTGCGCATGAACCCTGGAGTGTAGGGAGCGTTATAGAGCATTGTGAAGACGTTGCCTATGGTTTTGATTTTCACTTTGGCTAGTTCTTCGAGGAGTTCCTTGGTTTTTGCGTTGAAGAGGGATTCTGACCAGCGTCCTGAGAAGCGCAAGGCTGCCACTACCCTTGCAGGTATTTCAACGATTTTGATCCGATTGTCGAGAGGCTCCGGGGTTGTTTCAATGCGATATGCTTCCGGCATGACGAAGGCCATTGAGCCTGTGTCTGATAGGACAGGGGCTGTCATTCCAATTCGCTGCGAAACAACAGGTGCGGTCATTTTCACTTTTGTTTTCTGCTTGTTTTCGCCTGAGATGAAACGAAACAGAAGTCCGAAGCCTTCATCCTCGTAGCCCTCAACCCTAGCGATGACAATGTTCGGATACTGCCTGATCTCCACCTTGCTCAGTTTTCTGACGATTTCGTATTTTACTGAGGCAACCATGAATGTAGGGGTTCAGATTGTCAAATATATAGCTTCTCGAAGCAGGCGCGCTGGAATTCAAGAACAACCTTTTCTCATTTCCAGTAGTCTTTTCCGTCAACTTCTGAGTAAGCAGTTTCAAGTTCTGCAAGCTGTTCGGGGAAAGGTTCAAGGATAGTCTGGCTTGATAGATATTCTTGCTTGAACCTCACTATCCAAGACTTCAAAACGCTCAAGCATGCACTCAGAGGCAACCTTCCTGCCTTATACTTATCGATAGAATTGAGGAAGAAGGATTTCTCATCCTTTGAAAGTTGATGTGAGAAATACCCCATTATCTTTAACATGACGTTTATGTTTGCGCCGCCACTTGGCGTACGCGCTAAGGCATAATACAGGTGAGTTTCATAATTCTTCATTGTTTCATCAAATGCTTTGTGCTCTTGGTTCGCCGCTATTTTTCCCAAGAATCTTAGCTCCTTTTGATTATAAGCCGTGAATAGGTATTTGTTGTCGGATTGAAATTTCACGAGATCTCTGACTTTGCCCGACTTTTTGACCCCTCTGAAACTGGCCAAGGTGAATAGCTTCGTAAGAAAATGTTCCTTTATCCGCGGATTAAGCAGGCGACGTTCATCTTCAATGGCTAGATTAGGGAATTTCTGTAGAACTGCTTCTCCGAAGAATCCGGGGCTTTTGCCTGTTGAAGCGACTTTTTCGATGCTTGGATACACTTTTACGTTTTTAAAACCGCTGCTTGGAGATCCGCTCTTAAGTATGAAGCCGTCAACTGCATCCAAAGAATCCAAGAAAGATTTTGAAAAAATCTCCATTTTCTCTGTGTAATCTATGCCTGTTGCAGGCTGCAGTAGTCTTTTTTCTCCGTTCACTAATACTATCCGAATAGGATCCCGCGGGACACCAAGTCCTATTTCAACTTCCGGGCAAACAGGAATGAAACTTACGAAATGTTTGAGTTTCTCGACAAACTCGCTGGCAATCATCTGGGCGTTCCATCTAACAGGTTCAAACGTGATGCATTTGGAGACCACAACTGTAGGTTTCGGGAACTCTCTCAATTTGGACACCTGCGAAGACAACAGGGCTTGGGTATCGTATTCAGATGTTATGTTGGGCATTTCATAAGTCTTTATTCCCCAGACAACAGACTACATTGATTGAACAATGTCGAAGCTGGCGCCGAGAAAATGAGAATCGGTTATCCCTGCATTAACATGACTATCGGGTGCAAAGGCAACAGAACCTTCAGACTGAAGTCCTACTCTGTAGAGCGATTAAAAGAGACTGTCGAAAACAATCTTGACTGTCTGCTCAGAGTGTTGAGGTTTAACGAAGAGCACAATATACTTTTTTTCAGGATAACTTCAGATCTTGTTCCCTTTGCCTCACATCCCGTGAACACGTTTATTTGGCAAGACCCTTTCAGATCGAAATTCGAAGAAATCGGTGACTTCATAAGAAAAAACAGAATCAGAATCTCGATGCATCCAGACCAATTCACACTGATCAACTCTGTTGACAAGGACATTTTCAAAAGAAGCTGCAAAGAACTTGCATATCATGCGCAGCTTTTGGATTTGATGAAACTTGATTTTTCTGCCAAAATCCAAGTGCACGTTGGGGGAGTCTATGGAGACAAAGCAAGAAGCATGGAAAGGTTTGTCAGAAGATCCTTTCTACTCGAAGATCGAATTCGTCGGCGCCTAGTTATCGAGAATGATGACAGATTGTTCAACCTTCCAGACTGTATTAGAATAAGCGGTGAAACCCAATTGCCAGTATTATTCGATGTCTTTCATCACAGAATAAATGGAAAAGGCGAAACTGTGAACAAGGCTGTCTGTCTTTCAAGGGAGACTTGGAATGAGAAAAAAGACGGTGTCCCAATGGTAGATTACAGTTCTCAAAGAATCGGCGGTTCAGTTCGTCAGCACGCTGAATCAATTGACTTGCGCCGTTTCGAAGATTTCCTGAAGGAGACTCATCCTATCGATTTTGATGTCATGCTAGAGATAAAAGACAAAGAAAAAAGTGCCCTCAAAGCTGTGAAAGCGGCGTCGCATGACCCTCGATTTCGGAAGGCAATAGGAAACAAATAGTCGCCAAAGGAAGGACAAGCCTTAACTGGTTTCCCAACAAACCCAACAGAGAATTGGGGGTAGGCTTTGACCGTATTGCGATTGCCCAGAATGAAAAAGAGTGAAATAGAAAGTCTGATCAAAGAACAGTTCTTGTGCAGAATCGCCTTCAGAGGAGAGGAATACCCTCACATAGCGCCCTTCCAGTACGTCTCCGTAAACGGAACTTTGTATTTTCATTTCACAGCGTACGGGCGGAAAATGAAACTGGTCGCAGAAGACAAACGGGTCTGTGTTGAGATAGAAAAGTATCTTCCTGACCTGAGCCGGTACATGTTCGTGACCCTGAAGGGCAAGTTGAGCATCGTGACCAATCCTAGTAAGAGAGCCGAAGTCATCGAAAAAATGAGACAATTTGGAACAGAGCGACTTTCACGCAACTTTCTTGCGGCTCATGGCTTGCAGACCGACGAGAACTGGGACGCATTTACTGAACAAAAACCCATTGTCATCGTCAAACTCGACCCGTTAGCTGCTTTATCTGGCCTAAAGTCCCCCTAGTTCGTGCGTGCTTTTTACGCGCGCTGAAACGTCAAGTTGTTCCGAAAACGAAGGCAAACATCGATTGTTAGCGCGCGCAGGTCTATGCTGAAAAGCCGGGGATGGGAGTTGAACCCATATACAGCTGCTCTGCAGGCAACCGCCTGAACGGTTCGGCCACCCCGGCAAGCAAGATAATCGAAAACACCAAGATAAATAGCTTCTCAGCGGTCGCTGAGTTTTCCTCTGATCTGCCTATAAACGTCCAAAGCCTCTTTCTCGGTCTTCACGTTCTTGATCAACATGCGACCACCGTTGAACAATGTTATTTCAAAGCCTTTGTAGTCGAATATGATGGCAAGCTTCGACTTGATGCGCACCTTGAAGTCCTTCTTGATCATCGGGTAGGCGTCTTTGAGGGTCATCTTCAATGGTTTTTCAGGGTTTATGTTCGCAGTGTTTCTGCCGCACAGCCAAGCCAGCTTCTCCTTAGCAATCGATACTGAAGCGGTCGGCTGACAAGCTGGGCAGCCTTCTCGCCTGTAGAGATCTATCGTGGAGAAGTACATGTCGCTGAAGTCGCAGATCATCAGTTTACCCTTCAGCGTCGAACCCATTCCAGTCAAGACTTTTATGGTTTCCATCGCTTGCATCGTGCCTATTATGCCAGGAGTGGCTCCGAGGACGCCCCTGACGTCGCAGGTCTGCAGGTAATTGTCATCAACACCTGACAGCACGCACTCTAAGCAGGGTGTTTCGGGTGCGTGAAAAACCGAGAGGTTACCTTCTACTCCTATGGCTGCCCCGAAAACGTAAGGAACATCCAACTTTATGCAGGCCCTATTGATTAGGTATCTTGTGTGCAGATTATCTAAACCGTCGACGACGCAGTCCGCGCCAGAAAGCAGTTTTTCAACGTTGCCCGCGTTAATGTTTTCGGGAACAGGCTCAACCTCAATCAAGGGATTCGTTTTGCTCAGTCTCTTGGCGGATACTTCGACCTTAGGATAATTCACATCTTCCGGAGTGTAGAGAATCTGCCTGTGCAGGTTCGCCAATTCAACGGTATCTTGGTCGATCAAACGCAGGTGCCCAACACCTGCCAGTGCAAGATAGAGCGATGAAACCGTTCCTAACCCGCCGAGCCCCACAACTGCAACCGTTGAATCGGCCAGTTTCTTCTGACCCTTGCTCCCAAACTCTCCCAGTCTGATCTGACGACTGTAGTATTCAGTGAACGACGGAAGCTTGCTTTTCTTCGACAAAGCTGAACCCTCTGAACAATTATTCTGCTGTTACTCAGTTGTATATCTGCCTTTTTTCTGAAACTGTCTCTCGTAGATTTCTCTGATCTGTTGAATCGTGCTTGCCTCCTCAGGCGTCTTGTCATCCCTGATTCGCGTAATCCGTGCGAACCGCAACGCCATCTGACACTCATACTTTGGACTTCTCTGAATCTCGTTGTACGCGACTTCAACAACTATCTTCGGCACAACCACAACACGCCTCGGCTCGGTTTCCACGATCAATCCTTTGAGGCGCTTCGTTATGTCAATTATCTCAGCATCAGTCAATCCCTTAAACGTCTTCCCAACAGACTGAAACTCACCAGTCTCAATGTCGCGAGCCGCCAGATAATAGTCAGAAAGCCAGGCATGTCTCCGCCCGTAACCCCATTCAGCGGCAACAATCACGAGATCGAGAGGTTCAAGAATAGGTTTGATCTTGAGCCAACGTTTCCCACGTGTGCCAGGCGTGTACGGACTGTCAAGCCTCTTGGCCATCAAACCCTCATGCCCAGCGCTAATCGCTTGCTTGAGAAAGCCTTCAGCCTTTCCGACGCTGTCGGTCACCAGCTGCGACGTCAAGGGAACATCTCCGACGGCAGATGCCAGCGTTTCTCTGCGCTGTTCATAGGGAAGCGAGATGAGGTTCTTCTCGTTCAAGTAGATTATGTCAAAGAGGTAGAGCTTCAACGGAATCTTTTCTGCAGCGTCCAGTATTCCGTGAACGCGTCTGAATCTCCGCATCAGATGCTGAAAAGGAATGGGAAAACCTTGGCGGTCAACAGCAACAACTTCACCTTCCAAAATCACTTCTCTGGCAGGCATCTTCCTTGCCATCTCAACGATTTCCGGCAGACTCTCAGTCACATCGGTGAGTCTTCGACTGAAAATCTTCACACCTTCGTCCGATTTGTGAATCTGAACCCGCGCCCCGTCATACTTGAATTCGAAAGCTGTCTTGCCACCGTGCTCCTTCAAAGCATCATCAACGTTGTCTGCAACCTGGGCGAGCATGAGACTCACGGGACGAAAAACCTTGAATCCGACCTTGCTAAGTCCCTTCAGACCCTCGGTCTTCACTATTGAAGCTACGGTTCCAACATCGCCTAGAATCATGCTGGCTTCTTGAACCGTTTGAAGCGGAATTTCAAACGCTTTGGAAACCGCCTGTTCCAACAAGCCTTCGTGGAAGCCGGTTCGCATGTCGCCGATGAAAATCTTCACCAAATACTTTGCTTCAAGAGGAGAAGCCTGACTCAGCAACGCTTGCATGAGACGTTCCTTTTTTTCTCTTGAACCAGAACCAGCTGTCTCTGCAATCGCTTCAATGCTACGTCCAACTTCACCGATTGATAAGGCTCTTTCAAAGAGCGAGGTCTGCCGCTTGATTTTGCTCTTCTCGAAGACAATCATCGTGGCCGCGCCGATGTCGCCGGTTTTGCTGAAAGCCTCTCCGAAGACTTTCCAGTCGACGCCGGTTATGCGTCTGATTATGTCGCTGAGAATTGCCCAACTCACTTCAAGAGTTCGCTGATCCCATTTCGGAAAAGGTCTGCCGAGAAGCATGTTTACTGCCGGTTCGGTTTCTTTCGGCTCCACCGACTTCAAGAAAGCTGCAACTAGACCAATCATAAGTGAACGTTTCGTCGTTGCTGCAAGTTTTTCTCCCAGTTCCGCAAGAGCCTTGAAATGTGTTGACATAGCCATGGATATCCTAGAACAGGTTTATCGTGTCATTTGCCAACATCGAAAGATAAACATTTTCTTCGCGCGCGCTACAGCGTAGACTAGTCACCTAGTCACCACTTCGGCAAGAAACATCGCTATTTGGTTGGTTTGGGGCAAAGTTTTATCCAACAACAAGAACAAACTGCAAAGCAAAGCCTATATTGTTGTGCCTTGTAAGGCAACCAAACCCAGTGGGACAATGGATGCGCTTACAATAGTCCTAGTTGCCGTAGGCTTAGCGATGGACGCTCTTGCAGTTTCAATAGCCAAAGGAATAGTCATAAAGCATCAAAGGCAAAAAACGGCTTTGCTACTGGCTTCGTTTTTCGGAGGGTTCCAGATGTTGATGCCGACGATCGGATGGTTAGCAGGGACCAGCCTTAAGACAATGATAATGGGAATAGACCATTGGATCGCTTTCGGTCTCTTAACGTTCATTGGTTCAAAAATGATATATGCTTCGATAAAAAAGGAAGACGGAGAAAAGGAAGAAAGTCTCAGGCTTCATTCCTTGATGACCTTAGCTGTGGCCACTAGTATTGATGCTTTGATGGTTGGATTAGGTTTCGCATTTCTTCAAACACAGATTTTGGCGCCAATTCTTGTGATTGGACTCATAACCTTCTTCCTTTCTCTGATGGGCTTTTTCTTCGGTTGTGGTCTTGGACGCATTTTCGGAAATAAAATTAAGATCGTGGGAGGTCTCATACTATTAGCAATAGGAATGCGGATACTCTTTGAGGATTTGTCATAGCAGACTTCGACCACTCATAAGATTTCGTGATTGGTGGTAGACCGTATCGGTTGGGGTTTTGGGTTTTGGGGGGTAAAGTTTTATCCAACCATCACCTTAAAAACAGATTTTAGTCTCAACCGTGTTTCTCTTCTTCCATGCGGTTGCCAATACAGGTTGAAGCCATAATCTTTCGAAGAAACAGCAACACGATAGAGTATCTACTGCTGAAAAGACTTCCTGATAGAAATGGATTCTGGCAGCCTGTTACAGGCGGTCTGGAAGAAGGAGAGACCCGAACGGAAGCCTTACGCAGAGAGATAGAGGAAGAAACTGGAATAAAGAATCTCATCAGAGTGATAGAAGGTTTATACTATTTCGAGTTTTCAGACCCCAACCTGAATCAGGAATACGTCTATGGCGTAGAAGTGTCTTCCACAGAGGAGGTAGTGCTTGACGGAAAAGAGCATATTGAATACAGATGGTGTGGCATCAAAGACGCTCTGCAATTGCTGAGTTGGAAAGAGAACAAAGAAGCCTTGGAGAAGTTAAACACGATTCTGGACAACTAGGTCAGCTACAACTTTTCCGCAACGTCAAAAGTTGTTGGGGTAATGTTTTTTCCCCAAAGCGTCATGGAACTTGAACTATCTTCCCGTATTATCCTTCTTTTTTCTCTGATTTTCGGCATCCTTTGCCTCTGCCATTATTACCACGTCTTTTACGCTCGTTGGTCGATTGGTCGCTTTGAGAACCAACCGTTCTCTCCATCCACACTCACGGCATTCGTACTTCGGTGGAGTAAATCCCATGTGACCCGACATGTCACCAGTCATTGAGCCAACCCTGCGAACTAACGGACCCTTGCACTTGGGACAAACCTGAATGTCCACGTATTTTCTTTCTTTTTCCAGTTCTTCCAAGGCTTCGACTAACTCTGGGAACAGTTCACTTTCGACTTTCTCACTCTCTAAAAGGCTCGGATGCTTCCTCTTTTTCTTCTTTTTCTGTTCTTGTGTCTCCGACATTGAAGCACACTATTGGAATACTTGCAGAGGAACAAATAAAAGCATGCTGTTCGGGTCAAACTAACTTAAAAAGAGTATTGGAGAATTGTTCTATTGTGAAAAAATGGGTGATTCCAAACCAGTCAGATGCCAGAAATGTGGAAAACCTTTGGGTTACGTAACCGTGCTTGCAAGGGGTCTAACATCATTACAGCAACCTCTTCAGAACGCAAAGCTGGTTGCTATCTGTATGGAATGTTTCCAGAAGAAAAAATAGCATACTCAAAGGAAGGAAGCGACAAATATGCCCTTTACTCCGTTTCATCTTGGTCCAGCCTTAGGTTTTGGGCTTCCCCTCAGAAAGTATCTTCATGTGCCCACGTTCTTGGTGGCCAACATTCTTATTGATGTTGAACCTTTTCTGGTGCTATCATTAGGGCTCGATTATCCTTTACATGGCTATTTACATACATTCCTTTCAGCTTTCTGCCTTGGTCTTGTTCTTGGTTTTGCAATGTTCCTTCTTGAGA
>Ga0315277_10001748_pt1 | contig 31050 bp, 21 predicted proteins | sample YL17G05_15_MG_FD_203695 | JGI IMG/M metagenome (GOLD analysis project Ga0315277, IMG submission 203695) | Sediment microbial communities from Yellowstone Lake, YNP, Wyoming, USA - YL17G05_15 | ecosystem: Environmental > Aquatic > Freshwater > Lake > Sediment | place: USA: Wyoming | collected...
TGGGAAGATCGGGATATTGCGCGATGACCCGCGACAGCGGCACCGTCAGGTCAAATCGCAACCCCACGTCGCAACCGTCGGGTTCCGCAAACAGGTAGATCTGTTTACTGGCCTCCTCGCCATACCCGAGCAGGATCTCTTTGTACTCCAGCGCCGGCGTGGACAGCGGCACAAACCCATACGACTCGTAGACGTCCCTGATCCGCGAGATGATCCGTTCACGCAGCAGCATCTCGCCGGGCAACAGATCGCGGAAACCCCTGAGGAGCTTTGGCACGACCACAGGCATGACTACGATCTCCCTCTTGTTGGAGATAAATACCGGCGTCGGGGGTCGAACCCAAGACCTCCTGATCCACAGTCAGGCGCTCTAACCAACTGAGCTACGCCGGCACGCGGCTCTGGCGCAAATTAGCCAGAGGCCCAAAGGAAAACAACAGGAAAGCCATCGGCAGCGGTCGGGCAAGCTCATCGGGCACGAGCCCTTACAGGCATCATCCCGCGGACGCCCAGGTTTGCTCCGTTACTAGTTGGGCAGCCGGTACGCCCGGGTCGCGGCGGCGTGGGTGAGGAAGTACTGCACTCCAGTGAGAGCCGGAACCGCCACGGCTACCACAATCGCACGTCCGAGTGCAGTCGCTCCCAGCCAGCCGAGGCCAAACAGGCGCAACAGCACGACCAGCGTGTGCTGATCCTCCAACGCCAGCAGACCCATCGCCAGCGAAATCGCACAGGTCACGGCGGCGGTTAGAAAGGCTGCGAGCCGTGCCTGTCGGCGAAGTGACGGTTCATCAGCAGCCGCATGCGCCGCGCGTCGGCCGACGTAAGATCCCGCCAGCGTACCCACCACGAGAATCGCCAGCGGCATACCCATCAGCAGGGCGGTCGCCAATAGGGACCAGAAGAGATAGACCGGGATGAACAGCCACGCGGGATAGCGGTAGAACTCCGCGACCCAGCGCCGCCATCTGGCAATGACGAGAACGACGCCAGCGGCGAGCCCGATGCCGGCACCTGCCCAGATCAAGTGCTCGGGAAAGGAGAAGACACCGTGTAGATACAGCGCCGCCGCGGTCCACCAGCAGAGGACGAACGACGATAACGGCACGGCGACGCTGATGAATGTGATTATGAGGGTGGCTTCGCGTTTGCGCATCACGCTTTCCTGCCGGCGGCACGGTGACGAAACGCCCCCGTCGGGAGCGGGGCAAGGGCAAAACGCCGGGCTTGGGGCGCGAAGTCCAGGCGGGCAGAACCCGCCCGACAGGGGACGAGAGATGGAGAGTGGTGGGCCTGGCTACACCCACCAGGCCGTTGGGCACACAGAGCCTGTGGGGAAAAGGGACTGCGGCTGCCCCTCCCGGCTCTGGAGTGTAGGGGCGCACGGCCGTGCGCCCATCGGCCTCTTTGCGGAACACGTGAATTCGGCGTATCTTCACCCGGCGACGTCTCAACCCAAACGAGAGAAGGAGTCTACCATGTGTGATCATCGCCGGGCAACAATCCACCGCCTTCTGACATCGGTGATTTTGTCTTCGTTCCTCACGGTCTCCGCGGCTTTGGCGGCGCCGCCGCCGACCAAGACCGAGCCGGTGATCGATACGCTCCACGGTGTCGTCATCAGTGATCCGTACCGCTGGCTCGAGGACCAGAACAATCCAGAGACACGCGCGTGGCTCGAACGCCAGGCGGCATACACCGAATCGTTCTTCCCCAAGTTCGCTGCCCGCGAAGCGGTCACGAAGCGGTACACCGAACTGGTCCGGATCGACCGCATGTCGGCGCCGTTCCGACACGGCAAGCGCTACTTCTACACGCGGCGCAATGCCGATCAGGAATTGTGGACCACGTGGTGTCGGGAAGGAAAAGACGGCCCCGAGAGACTCCTGCTGGATCCGCACCTCTTGAGCAAGGACTTCCGCACCAACGCTTTGCTGAGCGATGTCTCGGAAGACGGCACCCTGATGGCATATGCGATCCGGCAGGGGGGACAAGATGAGGAGGAGATCCACTTCCGCAATGTGGACAACGACTTGGACCTGGCCGACGTGTTTCCCGCCAATGTGTACTTCGGGCTTTCCATCTCGCTGGACAACAAGGGATGCTACTACGTCAAGCGGATCGAAGGCGGCGCCAGCCGGGCGTTCTACCACCAGTTCGGCACGCCGATGGGCGGCGATCGCTTCATCTTTGGCGAGGGGTACGGCGCCGAGGAAATCGTCGGTGCGGCACTCTCCGAGGACCGCCGCACATTGCAGTTGGGTGTCTATTACGGCGCCGGCGGAAGCAAGTGTGAGCTCTATGTCAAGGACGTGATGACTGACGGCCCGATTGTCCCGGTCGCCAGGGGCATCGACGCGCTCTTCTATGGCACAGTTGTCGGTGACAAGATCTACATTCAAACGAATCACAATGCGCCCAACTGGAAGGTGATGCGAACCGAGTTGGCCAACCCGGCGATGGAGAACTGGCGCGAGGTGGTCCCCGAAGCAACCATGCCGATCGATGGCCTGAGCTTCGTCGGCGGGAAGGTCTTCGTCGTCTACCTGGAGAACGTGACCAACAGAGTCAAGATCTATGGCCCCGCAGGCGAAGCGCTGGGTGATCTGGCGTTGCCCGGAATCGGGTCGGGTGGCTTTGTGAACGGCCGGTGGGACGGTGATGAGGGGTACTACTCGTTTACGACCTTCAATGTCCCTGGCTCGATCTATCGATATGATCTCGCTACGGGGAGAAGCGAAGTCTGGTTCCGGCCGGACGTGCCGTTTCAGGGCGATGGTTTTGAGGTCAAGCAGGTGTGGTACGACTCGAAGGACGGCACCCGCATTCCCATGTTCCTGGCGCATCGTAAGGGGATCGCGCTGGATGGCAACAACCCGGTCTTCCTCACCGGTTATGGCGGGTTCAACGCCTCCAGCGGCGCGTATTTCTCGCCGGTCTATGCCGTCTGGATGGAGGCGGGCGGTGTCGTGGCCGCGCCGGCCCTGCGTGGCGGGGGCGAATTCGGCGAGAAATGGCACGAGGCGGGAATGCTCGACAGGAAGCAGAATGTCTTTGATGATTTCATCACGGCGGCGGAATGGCTGATCGCCAACAAGTACACCAGCCCGGCCCGCCTGGCCATCAGCGGCGGCAGCAATGGCGGGCTACTGGTCGGAGCGGTCGCCAACCAACGCCCCGAATTGTTCAAGGCCGTGGTCTGCTGGCATCCGCTTCTGGACATGCTGCGCTATCATCGGCTCCTGATGGGTCCCTACTGGATCTCCGAATACGGCTCCGCTGACTCGGCGAAGCAATTCCCGTATCTGTACGCCTACTCGCCATATCACAATGTCAAAGGGGGCGCAAAGTACCCTGCGGTGCTGTTCTTCAGCGGCGACGGCGACACACGGGTCGATCCGATGCATGCGCGCAAGATGACGGCGCTCCTGCAGGCCACGGTGGGAGAAGCGTCGCCGATTCTGCTCTACTATGACATGAAATCGGGGCACGTGGGTACGAATCCCGTGAGCAAGACGATCGCCGATAATTCGGTCGAGCTGGGTTTCTTGATGTGGCAACTGGGGATGGATTATCCCAAATCGGGGAACTGACAGCCAGGATGTGGCCGACTTGCACCCGCGTTGCGGACACAGCGAGCCGGTCCGACGAAACGTCGGTTTCGTGTATCCTGTGACAGGAGACGGTCCAACCGTTGTCGGGGAACTGCATCCGGCGGGGGCCTTCACCCTTCCCGGCTCTGGTGTGAAGGGGCGCACTGTTGTGCGCCCCTACCACAAGATGAAACGCACCGCGTAGGGGGCAAGTCACGCATACCCCTCACACGACTCAGATCTTGTGCTGCCGCTCGACCGCGCCGATCACCTTGTCGAGAATCTCCAGCGCCACCTCGCACTGCGGGCGCGTGATGGTCAACGGCGGCGTCAGACGAATCCCATTGGGCCCGCAGGTGAGCAGCATCAGCCCCATCTCGAAGGCCTTCATCATGACGTCGTGGGCGACCTTCGGGGCCGGCTTCTTCGTTTTGCGGTCGAGCACGAATTCGAGGCCGATCATCAAGCCCAGTCCGCGCACGTCGCCGATTGCAGGGTGCCGCTTCTGCATCGTCTTGAGTTGGGCCATAAGGAACTTCCCCTGCTTGGCGGCATTGTCCATCAACCCGCCTTCGATCAAATCGAGAGTCGCTTGGGCGGCGGCACACCCAAGCGGCGAACCGCCGAAGGTGGTGGAATGTGCGCCGGGCGGCCAGTCCATGATCGATTGGGAGGCGATGCAGGCGCCCAAAGGCACCCCCGACGCCAGCGCCTTGGCTACGGCGATGATGTCCGGTGCCACGCCGTAGTGCTCGATAGCGAACATTTTCCCCGTGCGGCCGATGCCCGACTGAACTTCGTCAACGATGAGCAGAATGCTGTGCTTCTTCGCCAACGCCGCCAGGGCCGGGAAGTAATCCGGCGGCGGCACGATGTATCCGCCTTCCCCCTGCACCGGTTCCACGACGATCGCCGCGACCTCGGAGGCGGGAGCGACGCGATTGAGGATCTGCTCTTCGATGAAGCTCACGCATGCCAGTGCACAGCCGGGGTGCTTCAGATTGAATGGGCAGCGGTAGCAATACGCGTAGGGCACGTGCGTGACCTCCGGCAATAGCGGCGCGTACCGCTCCCGCTGGGTCGTCTTGGAGCAGGTCAATGACAACGCCCCCATCGTGCGCCCATGAAAAGCGCCGATGAAGGCGATCATCCGCGGGCGACGCGTTTTGTACCGCGCCAGCTTGAGGGCGCACTCGACCGATTCCGTCCCGGAGCTGGTGAAGAACACGCGCTTGGGCTCCGTGCCGGGAGCCAATCGTCCCAGACGTTCCGCCAGCGACCCCACCAGTTCGTGGTAGAAGTCGGCCGATGAGAAGTGTACCGCTTTTCGCGCCTGAGTAATGATCGCATCCACGACCTTCGGATGGGCGTTCCCGGTGCCGCAGACCGCGATCCCCGCGTGGAAATCCAGAAACTGGTTGCCGTCGACATCCCAGATCCAGGCGCCATCGGCGTGATCGAGGACCACCGGATACGCCCGCGTGTACGAGGGAGACACGAATTTCTCGTCGAATGCAATCAGTTTTCGGCTTTTCGGCCCCGGCAGGGGCGTCTTGATGACCGGATGCTCTTTCATGGCGATCCTCCCCTCGTGCCCTCCCCGTAGCGTACGGGCCGCGCACGATCATGAAGGTTAAACGACCTGTCGTCGATTACCAACTCGCAACGCTGGGGAAGACCTTAGGTTGCACCGAAGAGATAGATGCGGTGCAACAGGCCGCGTCGACGGCGGGGAAACAAGGGGTGGGTCCCCAGAAGAGTATAGTGACTTCGTGATTTCATCGCGATCGGGTCCGGCCAGGCTCCCAACTGGGAGGAACTGAGCATGCAATCTAACTCCACAAGCCCGTGCCGACAACTGAAACTCGACTGGATCACGCCGGCTTTGACAGCCACCTGGCACCTGGCAAAATCGTCGCGTGCGCTGCCCCGGCGCCCGGACGGCATAACACGCTGGGCACAAATATGATAGGGGAGCGGCTTCCTGGATCGGTTTAAGCGGCTTGTCTTGTCTTTTGGGAGCGTTTTCCCGATTGTGCCGTTGATGTGCCAGGACCACGCGAGCGTCTCGGCACTTCAAGCTCAAGTCGGGAATGCGTTGGCGCGATGGCAGAGAAGCATCCGAATCACCGATTGATACACCATCCCTGGGGCGTCTCGGTCCGACGGGCAGCCCAGCTTCAGAGTGAGCTGGCCTCCTATGTGAAACTCACGCCACTGACCGCAACCCCGAGCATTGTCGCCGGCATCGACACCGCTGAGCGCGATGACCAGATCTTCATCGCCATTGTCGTGATGGACATGAGCGAAGGCAAGGTGGTCGAGATTCAGTATGCCACCGGGGCGGCGAGAATCCCCTATCTGCCGGGTTATCGTGCTTTTCGCGATGGCCCGATGATCCTCAAGGCGGTCGCGCTACTGACGCGTGATCCGGAGTTGTATTTCATCGCCGGGCAGGGAGTCTGCCATCCCCGCTTCTGCGGCCTGGCCACGCACATCGGACTGCGGCTGGACCGACCGACGATCGGGTGCGCGCGGGAGCGTCTGGTGGGGCACTATGATCCCCCCGGGGAGGATCGCGGCAGCTATTCGGTAATTCGCTATTCGCCCCAGGCCCCGGGGGTTGTCCTGCGCACGCGCGAAGGGACCAAACCGATCTTTGTCTCGCCGGGCCACCTCATCGACCTTCTGGGCACAGTGTCCGAGACCATGCGCTGTTGCACGCAATTCCGTATCCCCGAGCCGCTACGACGCGCCCATATCGAGGCAGGGCGCCACATGCGGCTTGGCAGCCAGCGCGGGTCCTCGCCGGCAGCCGATTAGGGCCCGCCGCAAGCCGCCGACCATAGAGGAGATGACGATAGAATCGCCCTCGAAGGCAGAGCCCCTCACCCCGACCCTCTCCCTTCGGGAAAGGTCGATCCGATCCGCCGCGGCGGATCGGATCGGCTTGCCCTGAGCGAAGTCGAAGGGGTGAAGGAATGCCGGTCCATTCGATTAGAGGCTCTGAAGGCCAACGGTCGAAAACGCCGGATCACCACCCCGCAAGCTGCCTCGCCGCGTGACCTTCACTTGCAGATCATCGCATCCTCATCGCCCGGACACCCGTGGCTGACATCCCGCCCCAGAACGCCTTCCAGGTTCGGTCCCGGCGGCAGCGCCCGGCGTTCCGGCTCCAGTTGTTCGAGCGTCGCCGCGTCATACAGCCGGCCATCTATCATGGTGTAGAGCACATTCGTGGATTGGGCGATGTCGGCCAAGGGATCACCGTCGATGACGATGATGTCCGCCAACAGGCCGGGCTGAATGCTGCCGAGTTCGCCGTCGAGCCCGATGCATCGCGCCCCCATCCACGTGGCGCAGCGGAGCGCCTCATGGTTGGTCATGCCGCCCTGCTGCAACATCCAGAGCTCCCAATGGGCACCCAGCCCCTGAAGCTGCCCATGCGCACCGAGCTCGACATTTCCGCCGCGGTGCAGAATGTCTGTCGCGGTCCGTGCGAGTGCGAAATGGTGATACTCGGCATCGGGCGCCATCGTGCGACGGATGGAACGGGGATCGATGACCCAGCGCGGGACAAAGCGCGCCAGGCGTTTATTCTCCCAGACGTTGCTGTGTTGATACCAGTAGCTCTCGCCCCAGAGGCCACCATAGCCGACGATCAGCGTCGGCGTGTACCCGGTGCCGAATCGGCCCATCAGACGCAATTCGGGGTCATAAAGGGGCGCTACCGGGAATGGATGCTCAAGCGTCGTCTGTCCATCGAGCACCATCGTCATCATGTGATTGAGGGTCGATCCGCCCTCCGGAACCACCATGATTCCCAGCTCATGCGCGGCCTTGATGACCATCTGCCGCTGTTCCCGTCTGGGTTGGTTGTAGCTCTTGACGCTGAATGCACCCCAGGCGGCGGTTCGCTTGATCGCACTGACTGCATCTTCGTACTTATTGATCACGGTCTTGAAGTTCCCCTCCGCGCCATAGAGAATCGTGCCGGTGCTGAAGATGCGGGGCGCCAGGAGAGTGCCCTGCTTCTGGAGTTCCGCTGATGCGAAGATCATCTCCGTGTTGTTGCTGGGATCATGCGTGGTCGTGACCCCGAACGCCAGGTTTGCCAGAAAGGCCCAGTTCTGCCGGGAATAGACGGATTGATTGCTCGAACCGGTATGCGCGTGGATATCGATCAGTCCGGGCATAAGCGTCTTGCCGGTGACGTCAATGATTTTGGCGTTCGGTGGAACGACAATCTTGGCTCTCGCGCCGACCTCGACGATGCGATTCCCCTTCACGTGCACGACGCCATCGGATATGACTGACAGATCATTCATGGGGAGGACTCTGGCGCCGGTGAAATAGAGGTCCGTACCGGGGATATCGGCTTTCTCCTCCCATCCCAGCTTGATCGCGGCTGGCTTGTAGGCGCTCGCGGAGTCACGGGCTTTGTCCGGCGCGGCTTTGCTCGTGTCTTTCGCATACAGCGCTGCCAAGTCGGCCCGAAACAACTCCGGTCCCAGACTCCAACAGACAGATCTGCCATCGGCGGACCAACTTAGGTATGTGCCGCCGTCGGCAGACAACTTCTTCACCGGCAGGTTGGTCATCTCCGGCGCGACTTCGACCGGGACGTTGATGTGGGGAAAGGGCACGACATAGGTCTGCCAGAGCTCCTCGAAGGCGAGATGATTCTCGTCAGGGGAGAGGCAGAAATCCACGGCGCGTTGTGAGACCGCATGAACGCGACGATCCGAGCCCAGCAGATCTACGCTGATCAGTGCCGCCTTGTCGCCTTCGTTGGCAATCAGATAAACCCGCTGTCCGTCCCGAGAGAAGCGTGGCGTCGTTCCTTCCCGCGTCAGGAACCGTGGCGCCGTCTTGCCGTTGACATCAACGAAGTAGATTCCCGGATCGTCTTCCCAGAGTCGGCCGCGATACCCATCACCGGTGCCGCGCTGGTACACCACCCACTTGCCATCGCGGGAGAACTGCGCCGAAACATAATGACCGGGGCGGGAAACGACCACTCGCTCGTTGCGTCCGTCGAGACCGACGACGCGAACTGATCCGCCGCTGGTGTCATTCCAAGTGACAAAGACGACGTCCCGGCTATCCGGTGACAACGCCGGCGCAAACTCATAGTGATCGGTCTGGCGTGTTATCCTCGCATGCGTGCTGTCGGCGAGTGACATGCGGTAGAGATACCCCAGAGACTGAAAGACTACATCTTGCCCGCCGGGTGTTGCCTGGGGCCACCGAATGACTTTGACGGGAAAAGAAGACCGGCCGACCATCTGTGGAAAACGCAGTGCCTTCGCGACAGTCTGCTTCACTTGCACGCGAAAGGGGATCTCACTCGGTGTTCCGGATTTGACATCAACGCGCCAAACCTTGCCTCTGGCCCAGATGACGATACTCCTGCAGTCAGGGGTCCAACTGAAGCCGGGGTACACACCGAAAAGCGACCAGGTCTCCTGCTGATCCTGATCGAGGCCATCCCACAGGTGGCGTATCCCGCCGCTGTCCAGGTCGGAGAGGGCCAACACCGACCGCCCGCGCACACGCCGCACGAAAGCCATCGTCTTGCCGTCGGGGCTGATCTGCGGACGACACGCGCCGCCGTTGACTTGCACGACGTCGCGAACCTCATTGGTTTCTATGTCGAGCCGTCGAATAACATAGATCGTGCCGTTGGGGTCCTTGTTGTATTGGAAGTACGGCCCGGGGGACATGTCCTCCGACCAGTAGAGGTAACGGCCATCGGGGGAGAAGACCGGTTCATTGGCGTCCTGCTGATCGTTCTTGCGCTTGGTCAGGCCGACACCGGCGCCGCCTTCCGGGACCTTGTACATCCACATCTCGCCCGCCCCGAGACTTCGCCCACTGGTGAAATGCTTGCGCGCGACGATGTACTTGCCGCCGGGGTGCCAGGAGGCGTTGTTCAGCAGACGGAAGTCCTCTTTGGTTATCTGAACGGGATTACTCCCGTCGGCATTCATCATCCAGATATTGTCGCCGCCGCCGCGATCGCTGGTAAACAGAATCGTCTTGCCATCCGGACTGAAGCGCGGCTGGACATCATACGCCAGGCCGCCGGAGAGCAGCGTGGCCTCGCCTCCGATGATGGGCATCTTGTAGATGTCGCCGAGAAGATCGAAGACTAGCTCCTTCCCATCCGGCGACACATCCACCGTCATCCATGTTCCCTCGGTCGCCGCGAATTCAATCGTGTCCGCGGGTACCTGCACTTTGCTGACATCCCATTTCTGCTCGGTTGAGTCCTTCGGGCTGCCCGGCGGCGTTTCACACCGCCCGGTTGCCGCGATGAGGGCGAGGGCACAGCCCGTCACCAGAATCGATTTCAGTCTGCCGGTCTTGATCATATCACTCGACCTCCCCATTGACGCTGCCTTGAGCTGCGACTGTTGTTGGATGATGTGGTCATGCCGACCCTGCTGCCGTGACCCTCAGTCCGGCAACCGGACCGGCTCCAACGTAAGGAATCCACCCTCCTTCGGTCGAGTCGAAAACGGGGGCCGGCGGACTACCACGGGGGAAACCGTCCCAACGAGGGTGTCGGACGGAGCCTTATGACTGGCGATTGTCAAGCCCTAGCCGGTTCTTGAAGAACGGTCCGGGGTTGTCATTCTGAACCCCGCCGCTCTTTGGCGGGGTGAAGAATCTGCTGCATTTTCATAGGTGAATGAAAGCGGATGCTTCGCTTCGCTCAGCATGACAGCGTGGTTCTCTCGCTACTCTCATGGCTTTTTCAGCAATCTGCTAGACCCTGCGCCAGGCGGGTCAGGCGTTCCCGGTGGACAGCCAGATGGAGATTCCCAGGAATATACCTGCACTTTTCCCGCCGATTGCCGTATAATGCGGCGTGTAGAACGAAGCCTTAGACTTTTCTTAGACTGACCGCACGGTATCTCCTTCCCACGGCACTCACAGAAAAGCTCGACTGGTTTCACCGGCCATCAGGGCCAACGGACAGGGAGCGCCGATTCGCTCCCGGCAGTGGAAGGAAGTGTGTCATGGCGGAAGGTACCGTCAAGTGGTTCAACGACAGCAAGGGGTATGGCTTCATTTCGCAGGAAGGCGGCAAGGACGTCTTCGTGCATCATGAGTCGATCCAAGCGGAGGGATTCCGCAGCCTTGCGGAGGGGGATCACGTCGAGTTTGAGGTCGTGCAAGGTCCGAAGGGGCCGCAGGCCGCCAACGTGCGCAAGCTCTAACTCGCATATCCTGCAGTAAAGAACCCCCGGAGGGACAGTGTCCCACCGGGGGTTTCCTTGTGCGGTTAGAGCAACAGACTGGTCGGACCAGTCTCCGATCTACTCGAGAACTCCGGGGCAGATGATCTTATTGCTCAGTGGTTCGCGCCAAGTGACAGGCTCGTGACGCCGTGTCGCTTGAGGCCTCCCGCCCCGGCACGCCGTTTTTCAGAAGCGTCGTCCCCGATCAGGCCTTCCGCCTCTTGGCCGGCCCTGACCCCGCGGACCTCCGCCTCCGCCCCCGCCTCCGCGGCGCTCTCCCGGGGGATGCGCCTCGTTGACCTCCAGCGTCCGACCCATCAGCGTCTGCCCCTGCAGGGCGGCAATGGCCGCGACTGCTTCCGCTTTGACGGGCATTTCCACAAATCCAAACCCGCGCGACCGGTCACTGTATCGCTCTTTGACCACGGTCGCCGTCTCGACTTGGCCGTATGGGGTGAACGCCTCCCGCAGGTTGTCGTCTGTGACCTCGGGCGACAGTCCACCGACGTAGATCTTCATGTCTGCTCCTCTCCCTGACGAACCGTTCACGGTGAACCATTCACGGTGAACCGCTGCATTGCGCCATCGGGTGGCCCATGCCAACCCGCCGCCCACAAGATCGGTCATGAGCGATCCTGACGCGACGGTTATTTCTTCGATATCCGGCGCAACCCGCGCGGTCCCGGATATCGCCGTCGGGCATCTTGTTGCGGGCCGCCGCCACTTTCGCCAGGCCTGTGGTTCTGACCTACAATTGCACCAGGTATTGCAGCTTCACGAAGAACTGGCGTGAGGAAAGCGCCCAGTCCGGTTTCGCGTCGGCCGGGTCACCGGCGCTCGGGGCCAGATCCTCATAATTGTGTGTCGATCCCAGATAGAGCACCGAGAAGGAATTGACCCGGTACGTGAGCAGCGGATCGACCTCCCAGGTTCTCGTGTAACTGGAGTCAGACCAGTCCTTCCGGTCATAATGCTGCACGACTAGACGCACCGACAATGCCCGCGTCACCTGGTAGCTCAGCCGGGAGCGAACGATGTACTGCTCGTAGAGCCGCTCGTCGGTGTCGAGGTCATTGCTCTTGGCGTAGCTGAACGCGGACTCGATCAGCAGGCGGTTCATTGGCTTCAGGTCCACCCAGGGACTCAGTCTGATCTCTTTGCCCGTGACCATCGCGCTCCAGGCAATCTGATGCCCGTAGGTGATCCCCCCGCCAAACGCCACCATGTCATTCGGACGGCCATTGACGCAGAAGTGCCCGGTCCAGATCCCGTCAAAATCCACCCCACTGAAACGTTGCGTCCCCCGGAAGTACTGCATATGCAGATTCACCTGCGCCAGCTTGGTGCTTCCCGACAAGTCGAGCGTGACATTCTGCTGCTTAAGTGCGCCATCGAAGTTCCACTGCCGAAGAAGGGTCACCTGAGGATAGAATTGGGTGAACAACCCGCGCTCGAACTGCCAGACGTAGTCGCCGGTCGCTTTGACCTTGCGTTGGTCATTGGAAGGTTCGTAGCCGTTGTCGGCGCGGAACGTCGGACTGCGCTCCGTGTAGCTGACGCTGTAATCCAGATGACGGCTGGAACGCAGCACGCCCGCATGATAGGCATGGCCCCAGAAGGACTCACCGTCGAACCCGGCCGTATGCCTGCCGCCGTCAAACTGCGTGTCGTTCAGATCCGGTGTCATCCCCGGCTTGTTGGGTTCTTCGGTGTGGGTCCCCAGCGCCTGCCAGCGGAATTGGTAGTTCTTCAGGAAACGAATGGAGCCGTCGATGCCGGCCAGACTCCCCGATCCGCCGCCATCCAGACGGCGGTCAGTTGTGACCAATCCCACATACGAATCCTCGCCGACGGTCTGTCTGGCCCGCAGGACATTCGAGAGACTCTTTCCCGCCTGGATGTCCTCACTGTATTCTTCAAAGGGCAACGTGATCGGCGAGTGCTCGTCATATGCCGCCAGGTAGGCGATGCTGGTGTGGTTCATGCGCCCGATGAACTTGGTCGCGGCCTGGGGATCATTGATCGACCGGGTATAGATCGCCGTGAACGAACTCAGGAACAGGTCGCTGCCTTCCTGGAAAAAGGGACGCCGTTCCGGGTAGGAGAGGGCGAACGTCGTGTTCACGTCGATCTGGGCCGCATCGGATTCGATCTGGCTGAAGTCCGGATTGATGGTCGCCTCGGCAGTCATATTCGACCCGAGCGCATACTTCGTGTTGAGAGACAATTGCCCATCCGCGTCGTCATTCACAAAGTGCCGGCTCCCATCGAGCGTACCGGATTGGTACCCGATGGCCGACGGCAAAAGCTCGATCCCTCTTCCTGGGCTTACACGGTCTATCCCGGTGACCGTCCCCCACTGGCAGGGCCAACATGGCTCGTCGCGGTCGTAGGCGGCCCAGGAGTATTGCCGGCGGATGTCCCGCGGATGATTCCGCCAGAAATCGACCTTCCAGGCCTGTTGCTCCTTGTCCGGGAAGCGCAAGCTGGCGAAGGGGACTGCCATCTCGATCTGGTACCCGTTGTCAGTGACTTTCCCCGCGGATTCCCAGACGAGATTGTATCCCTCATCCTCCCCGCCGTCGCGCGAATACAGGAGATCGCCCTGAATACCGTACGGATTCACACTCAACTCGTAGGCCCAGGCGGCATCCCCGTAGGTATCGATGATCACGCAGATGTTGTCGTCACTAAAGATCCGGTCCCGCTCGCAAAAGGAGGCGCGGACGGTGTGGGGATCATCATGACAGATCATGGCGACGTACACGTTGTGGTCGTCATACGTCATGAACGCTTCGGTTTCCACCGGCGGCTGGGTCTGATCGCCGGGTGTGTGTTCGGCGAAGTTGATCGCCCGCCCCGCGCCCCGCCAGCCGGGATCATCCAACTCGCCGTCGATCTTGATCGGCCCGGCCGCGCGAGACACCTGAAGCGCCGGATGGCGGGTCGCCACCCAGGAATCGTCAGCGAGCGTGGGACGCGGCTGACCCGCTTCAAGACTGAAGGTCATAACGAAGAACAGGAGAGCGGTCCGTGCACTGATGTTCCCTCTCATTGGCTGGTCCTTTGTCGCGGTCTGAGGTTGCGGCCCTTAGAGCTTCTAACAGAATGAGAAGAATGACACACGTTGAGACTCCCTGGGGTCCGAGGTCGAACCAGGTGCCCCCTCACCCTGCCCTCTCCCCAGAGGGGAGAGGGGAAAAAAGACTGCCCCCTCTCCCTTTCAGGGAGAGGGTTGGGGTGAGGGTGTCTTCTCGTTTCGCTCATTCTGCTAGAGGCTCTCAGGAGGCGGTGCGCTCCGCCCCGGTCATTTCTAAACGTCTAAACGGGCATTTTCGCGGCAAGTTACACCGACGCGTGTCATTTCATCCTGGGGTAAGTGGGTAGCCGAAGCCGCCTGCCGGGCGGATGGTCGCCGGACCGCCGCTTGTCTCAGTTCCCCGTGCGCGGTGAATGATCCTCCCGGCCGTCGCTGTACACCCCGACCACTTCGGTCACCGCTCCCTGCTCACCGGTCGCGAACCTCAGCCGAAAGCCCCCCATGTCCGGCGCGTCCAGACGGAACGTCGATGCCGTTAGGGGAATCAGGCGGTATTTGGGCCGACCCTCCCGTTGGTAGAACAGATCACCGTTCTCCAGGGTGATCTTCCGTGGACCATATGTCCCGACATATTTCTGCACGGTGGCCGGGTCCACCTGCGCGGGGTGCTGCTCCGATTCCTGAGTCTCCAATTCCCAGGCAACAGCCCGTCGGCGATCCTCGGTCGTAGCCTTGTCGCGCAGTTTCTTGAGGGCTTCCGTGCGCGCTACGGTCAATGCCTGATCTGCCGGGACTTCGATGTCGGGTTTGACCCCGACGCCCTCCCAGTTGGTGTTCGTGATCGGGTTGATTGCCCGCCCGTACGGCACCCCGATTTCGACATTCAGATTCAGGAACGCGTGCGCCTCAACCGGATGGGCGCCGCCCCCCGTGGTCTCACCGATGATCGTCGCGCGTTTCATGTTCTTGAGATTGTAGGTGAATTCCTCCGCCCCCGAGAAAGTGGATGAGCTGGTCAGCACATAGACATCGGCATTCGACATGCGCTTGCCCGGAACGTACGCTGATGTCCAGAACTGCTGGATTGTATCCTTGGCGCGGATGTAGAAACTGTTCAGGTGCTTGGGCTCGTCGAACAGGTAGCTGGAGATGAGTTGGATCATGCTGGGATCGCCGCCGCCATTCCGGCGCATGTCGAAGATGAGGGCATCACAATTGGCCAGGAAATTCATGGCGGCAACCGCCGTCGGCCCGGCCTCACCCGCCCCGTCGAAGTAGCGGAAATCAAGATACCCAATGTTCCCCGGCAGCCGCTCCACCCGATAGAAACCGTAGTTGTCAAATCTCAACTGTTCGGCCTCGACCTGGCGCACCGAATCGGTGAGCGTATCCGCTGTCGCGTATTGCGCGGCCAGATCAGGGGAATAGCGCGCCGACAGATGACGATCGTGGCTCACAGATCGCAGATCCTCAGCCAGGGTTGCGACAAAGACAATCGGGTTGGTCAGCGTATCGTATTTCCCCTGCTTGAAGTTCTGGCGCACCAGCTTTTCCATCTTCCTGGCAACGTCCGGATACACGTAGACAGCTTCAAGCTGTGAAGCGACACTGTCGATAGTCTCCGCCTGCCATGCGCGGTCGATCTTGGGGATCGGCTGGTTCGGTGCCGTTTGGGCACGCGCGGTCGCGTAATGCAATCCGATCGCCACCAGCACCAGCAGCGCGGTGAGAATGATACTCAACACCACGAGGGCAGTGTCGCGACGAGTCGGAATCCTCTCAGTCCGCATGGTCTTCTCCTCTGCTATGCCGTTGTTCTCTTCTTGGTCAGGTCCAGTTTCATCGTAATGGTGCAGCGTTGGTACTGCGCAGCCGCGGGGTCGGGGGGCACGGAGGCAAAACCCAGCCTGCTGTAGAGCCCCACTGCCGCCACCAGTTTCGGGCTGGTGTGCAGAATCACCGTCTTCGCCTTCTTCTCTTTAGCCTTCGCGATTGCCGCCTCGGCCAGCCGCCGGCCGATCTGCCGGCCCTGGAAGCGCTCGGTCACCGCCATCTTCGCCAATTCAAGCGTGTGCCTGTCGATGCGGACTAGTGCCACGGTTCCCACAATGTCGTGTCCCACGCGGGCGAAGAAGATGAATCCGCCGGGCTTGATGATCTGCGCGTACGGGTCCTTGAGAATCTCATCGTCGACCGCTTCGACCGAGAAGTACTTGTTCAGCCACTCGTAGTTGAGATCGCGGAAGAATCGCTTGCACGCGGGCCTGTACTCGACAATCTCCACCGCTTCGCACTGTCTCTGCTTCAGGCGCGCGGCCACCCGCTCGTACATCGGCTGGTCATCCAAGCCGCGCTCCATGCTCGACAAGGCCGCAAGCACATCCATGCCGGTTCCTTCGACGAACTCCCGCGTGGCGGCTTCGATCTCCATCCAGATCGGCTCGAGAGTCACGAGCATCCGTCTGCCCTTGGGCGAGAGAGACAGAAGACGCTTGCGGTCATCGGCAGCATCCTTGGCGGCGACGAGGAGACCCTTCCTGGCCATCGCCTGGGCCAACTGATTGACCGCGGGGTGAGTGATCCCCAACGCGCGGGCAATCGCCGTGACTGCCAAAGGCGAGCGCTCCTTGAGCAGGTACATGACCGGGAACCACGGCGCCTCAAACTCAAGCTTGTGGTCAAGGTAGATGCGGGAAGCGTCACGGGATAGACGCTCACCCAGCCGGCGCAGACGGCTGGCCAGGGCGAGCGATCCCAGTTGTGTGATCAGATCCATCGGTTGGACTCCCGCACGCCGGCGTCCGGCGCGATGTAACAGAGTTTACGTAAGCGCTTACCGAAAGTTCCATAGTCCCGTCAGGAGCGTCTCCTTGTCGAGCGGTTGCCTCCCGGGAAGGAGCTGGGACTCTCCCCCGGGCCCCGGCCGGTGATGCAGCCCCGTCGTCCGGCCATCCTCTCAGAATCGGTGACAAGCAGTTGTGGCCAGGTTCGCCACTCCATCCTATCTTATCTGCGATTGGACTCTTCTCCGAGCGGGAGGAAGCCGGGGTGATCGGCCAGATAATCGCGCATTACAGAATCACCGCCAAACTGGGCGAAGGCGGGATGGGCGAGGTGTATCTTGCCATCGACACCAATCTGGACCGCCAGGTGGCCATCAAGTTCCTCTCTGCCGATCGGTCCGCTGATCCCGAGGCCCGGCAGCGGTTCATCCACGAGGCCAAAGCACAGGCGATGCTGAGCCATCCCAACGTCGCCACGTTTCTTGATGTGGGCGAGGCAGAAGGGCGTGCCTTCCTGGTAATGGAGTACGTAGAGGGACACTCGCTTCCGGTTGTGGCCCACGAAGAGAAACTGTCGCTTTCGGAGATGCTCGATCTGGTGACCCAGGTCGGTGAGGGGTTGCAGGCGGCGCACGAGCACGGCGTGGTTCATCGCGACATCAAGCCGGAGAACATCCTGGTCACGTCGAAGCGCCAGGTGAAGATCACTGACTTCGGTCTGGCCCGATGGAAGGGGGCGACGACTCTCACCAAAGATGGTACCCGGATGGGGACGGCGTACTACATGTCGCCGGAACAGGTGGAAGGGAAACGGGCCGATCACCGAACGGATATCTTCTCGTTGGGCGTGATCCTCTATGAGCTCATCTGTCGTCAACGCCCGTTTGCGGGGGAGAGTGAGACGGCGATTGCCTACGCTGTGGTCTCGGAGACACCGGAGCCGCTGGCGCGCTACAAGGCGGGCGTGCCGGCCGAACTGCAGCAAGTCATTACCAAGTGCTTGGCCAAGAGCCCCGACGAGCGGTACCAATCGGTGGCCGATTTGATCGCCGATCTGAAGCGCATCCGTCGCGGACTGGAAGGCCCTTCGTCGTCGGGGTCCTTCCGGGCCGTGTCCGTACCGGCGAAAAGGTCCTACCTGAAGTACTTCGTGGCGTCGACGGCCGTTCTGCTGGTTGCCCTGATCATCCTGATTCTGAAGCCGTTCCGATTTGACATCGTCCCGGAGCAGAAGGCGGCCGCCGCTGAGAACTCGCTGGCCGTGATGTACTTCGACAACCACGTGGATGCGGACGACAAGGACAAGACCGCGGAAATGATCACGGGCTTGCTGATTACGGGTCTATCGGAGTCGCAGTACCTCCGTGTCGTCAGCCGCCAGCGGCTGTACGACGTGCTCAATGCCATGGGGAAAGAGGGACTCAAGGCCATCGATCACAAGACGGCAACCGAAGTGGCTGCACGAGCGAATGTGAAATGGATCGTGACGGGAGAGGTCTTTCAGACAACTCCTCGCTTCGTACTCTCCGCCGAAGTGTCGGAGGCGGGGACAGGGCACATCACCACCACCCAGCGAGTCAACGGTGACGTGGGAGAGGACTTGTTCGCAGTGGTCGACCGGCTGAGCGCGGCGCTACGAAGCCACATGTCCCTTCCAGAGGCGGCCAAGACGGAAGCGACCCGGCCGGTCGCCGACGTTACTACGCACTCGCCGGAGGCATACCGCTGCTACCTCGAAGGCTTAGATCTCGAGGAGAAGATGTATGACGACGAAGCGATGGTTCGTTTTCAGAAAGCGATTGCGCTCGACTCCACCTTCGCCATGGCTTACCTCCATCTCGTTACCAGCGGCATCCATAGCGGCAGTGTCGCCCCGGCGATCAGGAACCAATGGATCGCCAAGGGGGTTGCGTATGCGGATCGGGCCACCTGGAAGGAGCAACGCTATCTGCAGGCAATGGCCGAGGCTGCGCGAGGTGATCGTGCGGCGGCAGTCGCAGAGTTCGAGCGCGTCTTCAAGCGCTATCCGCAAGAGAAGGAAGCGTGGAAGTTGCTCGGCGGCATCTACCTCCAGGTCTTCTTACTGCCGGAGGAGGCACTCAGTGCGTTTAGGCAGGTTGTTGCCATCGACTCACTGGACAAGACCGCGTACAATTCGCTCGCCTATTGCTATGACGAGCTCGGGGAATTCGACAAGTCGATCGAGTCCATCAATAAGTACATCTTGCTGGTACCGGATGAACCCAACCCTTACGACACTCGCGGTGATCTCTATTGCTTCCACGGCAAGATCGACGATGCCATTGCCTCATACAAGAAGGCTCTCGAGCTGAAGCCCGATTTCTACTCCAACTTCAAGCTGGGGTTGTTATACATTTACAAGCGTGAGTATGCTCGTGCTGACAGCGTGTCTCAGGCGATGGCCGCCAGTTCAAGCCAGTGGCTTCGGTCGTTCGGGCGGTCTGGTCTGGCTCTCTCACTGATCTACCGAGGGCGGTTCAGGGACGGCTTGGTCATGTTCGATCAGGGGATCGCGGCCGATCGACTCGAGCAGTATGAGGGAGAGGCGCATACGGTCAAGCTCATTGGGAAAGTGGATTGCTACCGAGGCATGGGCCAGGTAGATTCAGCGCTGGCGGAGCTGAACCGGTTTCAAACACTGAACCGCCGTCTCAATCCCCACGACATCGACAATGAACGAAGCTGGCAAGTCGAGCTCTGGGCGGAGAAGGGCGAGTTGGTGCAGGCCGGTAAGGTTGCCGCCGCTCTTCAGGCCGACATCGAAAAAGCAGACACGAGTCAGAGGTATGTTTATCAATGCGCGCAGGGATGCATCGCCTTCGCCCGTGGGGATTATCAGACAGCGGTTCGTGAGTTGGAACGCGCCGTGGCGGCTGGGAGTGGGCTCGAGAGAGCCGCAGAGGCTGGTCAGCTCTTTGGGATGCGCTACATGCTCGGACGTGCCTATTTGACGTCCGGGATGCTTGACCGGGCCGTCGCGGAGTTCGAGAAGGCGATGACGCGCCTTGATTGGGCGCAGGCTGTGAATCCACTCGAAAGCGTGAAATGCCATTACTATCTGGGCCAGGCCTACGAGCAATCCGGCTGGAAGGCGAAGGCCATCGAGCAGTACCAGACGTTCCTCGAGATCTGGAAGGACGCCGACCGCGAATTGCCAGAGATAACCGACGCCCGGCGGCGGCTGGCGAAGCTGCGCTCCTGAGAGCGGCAAACAGCGGACCACTCCCCGGAGAGACGCGGCTCGTTCGGAAACGACGTCTCACGGTCAGAAGGCCTGCCCCGCCGCGAAGGAGATGAGAAACCGGCCGCGTCCGAGCGGGTCACGGTCCAGCGCGTAGGCGAAATCGATGCGGATGATGTTGTGCGATTCGGCGCGGGCGATTCCCAGACGTACGCCGGCGCCGATGTCGCTTCTGATGCCGGCGAGGCGCAGCGTTTGTCCCGGCGGAGCGGCAGCGCCACAATCGAAGAAGACCGCTGCTCCCGGAGTGACCAACTGCAGTATCTCGCGGCGTGCGAAGATCCGGTGTTCAATGTTGCCGATGATCCGGCGGTCACCGGCGAAGGCGTGCAGGCGGTAGGCCCGCAGTCCCGTCTCGCCGTCCGCGAAGAACTGCACATCGCGGTCGAGATGCCACCCGCGGTCATACTGCAACCGCATGACGGTCGTCTGGATGACCGGCGTTGCATACTTGATTATGCAGGCGCCGGTCGCTGAGAGAATCACGTTTTGCGGCCGTCTATCCCAACGCGTCTCATACGAAATCCCCCCCTGTACGAAGCCGTACTTCCCGAGACGTGCTCCCTCATGCCCGGTCAGGCGCAGATGCAGCGTGGAGCGCCCGGCGCCGAACGCCGGCGACACTGCGATCCGCGCCGACAACTCTCGGGCCAGACTGAAATCCTCGAAGCGCAGACCCCGATGCACACAGTTGAGTTTCAGGAAATCGTTCTCAACATCCTCGTAGGCGAGGAAGAGATACCTGAACCTCCGCAAATCAGGCAAGGTGTCATCGGGGCGTCCGGCAAGATGATGGAAACTGTCATCCAGTGACTCGAATCCCAGGGATAGGCGCCGGGCATGCATGGGATTCGCCGTGAGCGCGACCCCCAGGTCCACTCTGATCTGAGTATGGTCCTGACGGAACGCAGTGGATGAGCGTGCCGCTTGGTAGGTTCTCTCTGTCTGCCGCAGATCGTCGTAGACGGTGCTCACCGCCCACGGGGTGGTGAAGGAGTAGAACGGGCGTTCGATCTGCGCCAGGCGCTCGTGCCCATCTGAATTCGCCGCGAACGTCACGTGGCCGTTCCAGTACGGGCCGAAGAGGCGCGGGTCCTTGATTTCCACCGAGCGAGTGATGCGGTCTAGTTCCTTGTCATAGTTGAAGAGAAGCGCCCGCCCGGTGCCGAAGAGATTCTTCTCTTTCAACTGGAACCCATATGTCGTCTGTCCGCCTCTGTATCCATAGGAGATACCCGGCTCCGTGGTCCAGGTGTCCTGCGTATACACCTCGACATCCACCACACTGTCGTGCGACGGTGCGGTGGTGACAGTCGCCGATTTCAGGAATCCCAGACGGCGCAGGTTGCGTTCACTCTCCGCCAGCCGATTGGGATCGTAGGGATCCCCCTCACGGAACAGCAGGAACTTGCGAATGACGGACGTTCGTGTTCGCACATGCAGGACGTTGGTGGCGCGGTAGAACCACCCCCGGGAGGCCTCCTCGGGGGAGAAGACATCGACCGTGCGGATCGCGATCTGCCCGATCCGCAGGCCCGGCGACGCGGCCGCCCTCGGCGCGATCAGAAGCAGGGAAGCGATCAGGAAGGCCTGGATGCAGGCGGCCGAGATAGCGCGGCCATTAGTCCCAGGTTGATTGTCATCGAAACGAGTGCGACGCACGAGATCCGAATCTATACCCAAGTTAGCCGGGATTCAACCGGTTCTCCGCGAAGTCGGATGCGGCTACCCGCCTCCGCCTTGTGACCCTGCAATCGGTTTCGTAACCCCGCGCTGTGAATGGATGCTGCCCCTGGCGCCGGGTGCCCACACCCGGCGCTGCGGTCGGGTGTGGGCACCCGACCGCACAGGATGAGGTTGTGAAACCGCTTCTACGCCAAGTCGACCGCTGGGAAGGAGGGGCTTGTCATTATGGCTGGGATTCGCTTTCATTCGGGTTGTAGGTTGAGTTCAGAGGCGTCTTTAAACCATAGGACGAGTCCCTTTACGGAGGTGTCAGATGAAGCGATTCTATCACGTGTTCATGCTCGTGGCCGGACTGGTCGGCATGATTGGGGCGGCTGCAGTCGCTCTGGCCGCGCCGGGCGACATCGAACGGGAGTTCCCCACGCCGGGAAGCTGTCCGACCGGCTTGGCATTCGACGGCAAATCGTTGTGGCTGGCCGACCGCAAGACCGACTCACTATACCGCATCTCGCCCACGGACGGCTCAGTCGAGGCGGCCATCCCCGCGCCCGGATACCAGATTGAAGGGCTGGCCTGGGACGGGAAGTACCTCTGGGCGCTCGACGTCGAGGAGAAGATGATCTACAAGTTCAACCCGGCGACCGGCGTATCGGAGAAGAGCATCCCGGCGCCGTCGGATGCCCCGCAAGGATTGGCCTGGGACGGCAAGTATCTTTGGGTCGCCGATTACGCAAGCGACAAGCTCTATCAAATCGCCACGGATGACGGCACGACGATCATGGAGTTTCCCTCGCCCGCCGGCGAGCCGCGCGGGCTGACGTTCGATGGGAAGTACCTTTGGGTCGCCGACCGTGAGTCGGACATGATCTACATGGTGACCCCGGATAAGGGAGAGGTAGTCCTTTCGTTCAAAGCCCCCGGGAAGTACGCCCGCGGGCTGGCCTTCGATGGATCGCACCTGTGGAACGTCGATTATCAAAGCGACAAACTCTATCGGCTCGTGCGCAAGGACAAGACACTATTCTCGCACGGCGAGAGCAAGAAAGAGCGGCTCGATTACACCGAGGAATTCCGCAACTACGGCCCCGACGTGGTCACTTCGGTCGATCTCTACCTGGCCATCCCGGAGAACCGGTCCAACCAGCAACTGTCAGGCGAGATCGTGTACAACCCGCCGCCCGATGAGTTCCTCACCGACCGCTGGGGACAGAAAGTCGCCCACTACCGCGGGAAGGACCTCAAGGCCGTGGGGCGGCTGCGGGCGTCGATGACGATCAATGCGGAGTTGTTTCAGACGCGCTGGTTTCTCTTTCCGGAGGACGTCGGCACACTGAAAGACATCCCCACGGAGATTCGCGACAAGTACCTGGTCGACGACACCAAGTACCGGACGACTGATTCGTTTATCGTGGCGTCGACGCGCCAGGCGGTCGGCGATGAGCAGAACGCCTATTGGGTCGCGCGCAAGATCTTCGACTACATCATCGCGCACATGGAATATGAGCGTGTCGGCGGGTGGAACATCGCGCCGACCGTGCTCAAGCGCGGCACTGGCTCTTGCTCGGAGTACAGTTTCGTCTATATCGGCATGGCGCGTTCCGCCGGTCTGCCGGCGCGGTATGTCGGCTCCGTGACCGTTCGCGGCGATGACGCCTCCACCGACGACGTCTTCCACCGCTGGGTGGAAGTCTACCTGCCGAACATCGGTTGGGTGCCGATCGATCCCTCCGGCGGCGACCAGAAAACCCCAGCAGGCCAGGCCTCGGCCATCGGGTTTGTGAACAACCGCTACGTGATCACCACCCAGAGCGGCGGCGGCTCCGAGTTCCTGGAATGGAATTACAACTCCAATTCACTATGGACCTCGAAGGGGAAGTGCAAGGTCTATGGTGAGCACATCGGCGAGTGGTCGCCACTGCCGGAAGAGGCGAAGAAGTGAAGGTCGGACACTGGTCACTTCGCAGCGCGAATGAGGCGAGAGTATCCACGCGTTGTTCACACGCAGAGTTCCGTCGGGACTGCGCTGATGCTCCCGGATTTCCCGGAAGCGGAGCATCTGGTCGCGCATGCTCACATCCGCTTCTTTGAAGGGGCGAAATCGGAAAGGAAGGCTTCACACTTGCGGTGAGGTCATCAAGTCGATATACTAATCTCGAACTTGTGGAATTACCGGAGGGGACACGCGACCAGGCTCCGGCATTATGAGAGGGCTCAACTGAATGCATGCGCTATTCTTGGACACTAATGTCTTTCTCCAGTGCAAGGACCTGTCTGAGCTGGAATGGAGCGACATCGCTGGCGGCGAAGAGCTGCTTCTGTTGGTAACTGAAGCCGTGTTATCCGAAATCGACAATCTAAAGCGTGCCGGCAGTTCTCGAAGAGCTCGACGGGCGAGGAGGGCCAATTCCTCATTCCGAAATCTGATCTCGCCACCAGGTGGCGAGATGATCCTCAGAGAATCCTCTCCGCGGGTCGCGATGTCGATTGTCCATACAGACGCCGGCCGGGGTGAGCTTCCGAACGTACTGGACCTATCACGTCCAGACCACGAGATCATCGCCCAGGCTATAATGTACCGCGACTCGCATCCGGAGACGGTCGTCGCCCTCTTGACCGACGACACGAATGCCATGTGCATGGCTAGCATGTGCGGGCTCGATTACAGAGTGATTCCGGACGGCTGGCAGTTGGAGCCAGAGCCCGACCCTCGTGACAAGGAAGTCGCCGTCCTCAAGGAAAGGGTGAGACTCCTCGAAAGAACGCTACCGGAAATCCAGTTGAAGGTATGCAATAGAGACCACAATCCGATCGACGTCATAGAGATCACCGTGGAGGACTATCGGGAACTCGGTCCCCCCGAAATGGCAGAACTCATGGCGGAGGCGCGGGAAAGATATCCGATTGTAGTCGACTTCGGCAACGAGGCCAGCGAGAAGGGAGCGGTCGTTCGGAAATTGCCACATGAAGCCGGATTCACTCGCGCCATCTTCGGGCAAGTATTTGAGCCTCCTTCTGAATCCGACATAAAGGAGTATCAGGAAAAGGCGTACCCGGAATGGCTGTCTCGAGTTCAAGAGTTCTTCAGGAGGCTGCCGAGTGTGCTCGAGCATCCGAGCCGTACGACCGGCCTCTCAATCTCCCTCTCGAATCTTGGTACTGCGCCTGCCGAGCATTTGGTCGTTGAGTTTAGCCTGACCGGGGCATTCCAATTCATGCCACCATCGATGGCAGCGAAAGGCCAGAAGGAGAAGGAACCCCACCGGATCCCCTCACCTCCTTCTGTTCCAAGAGGATGCTGGCTGACGGATCGAGACCGCATTCTATCCCCTTTCGCGGGACTTTGGGGGGCGCGCCCTACGCCTGCGGCTCTATCCGCCTTGTCTGGCTTCCCCCTCGTACCCCCATTGCCCCCCCGGAGGGACAGGCACGCATTCTACTGGAAGTCACCGCGTCTAGAGATACCCTGCGACACGTGGTCATTCGAATGTGACGAGTTTCGGCATCGTGTGATGCCAGAGACCTTCGATGCCGTGATCATCGTGCCTGATGACAAGAACGTAACTCACGGAGCACTTAAATGCTCAGTCTCAGCGAGGAATCTCCCTGAACCAGTGCTGTTAACATTGCCAATCAGGCTCAAGCATGTCGAGAACGAGACAATGGCCGAAGCGCGGCGTTGCCTTCTTCCCTGAGGACGGCTGGCCCATCGTGGGTGCCCACCCTTTGGGACCTGTTGAAGAAGCCAGCAGGCGTAGGGCGGGCTTTGCCCGCCATTCGACAACGATGGTGGGCAGAGCCCACCCTACGTTTGGCAGCATTGTAGGGTGCGTGCTCCGCACGCACCGTCAGGGGGCTGAAAGCCCCCTGTCCGCCATTGATTCGGCTGGGCGCCGAGCGCCCGACATGACGCAACGACGGCGGGCGGCTTGTCCTGAGCGCAGCCGAGGGAAGCCCGCCCTACATTTCGCAGTCCGGCATTTGTCGGGAGCCAGCTCTTGTAGAGTGTAGGGTGGGTGCTTTGCACCCACCACCTGCACGCTCGTAGGTCACCCGCCTGCGCTTTCTGCACCTGAGAGACCAGCACAATAACGAGAGAATCCGTATCCTTTCTGTTGGCGCGGGTTTCCGGTCAGGAACGACCCGTGAATGCCGAATCTCTGAAGTAAGAAGCGTGGAGACAGTTCATGGCCGCGATTGCACAAAGCATCACCGAACTCGTCGGCAAGACCCCTTTGGTCCGCCTGAGCAAGATCGGGGCGGGCCTCAAGGCGGACCTGGTCGCCAAGCTGGAATCGTTCAATCCCTTATCCAGCGTCAAGGACCGCATCGGGCTGAGCATGATCGAGGCGGCCCTGGCACAGGGACGCATCACCAAGACCACGGTCTTAGTCGAGCCCACCAGCGGGAATACCGGGGTCGCCCTGGCATTTGTCGCCGCGGCCAAGGGGCTGAAGCTGGTTCTCACCATGCCCGATACGATGAGCATCGAGCGGCGCAAGCTGCTCGCGGCGTTCGGAGCCGAATTGGTACTGACCCCGGGCGCCGAGGGTATGCCGGGCGCGATCCGCAAGGCGCAGGAACTGGCGCAGGCAAACCCGACCTATCTGATGTTGCAGCAGTTTGAGAATCCCGCCAACCCGGAGATCCATCGTAAGACAACCGCCGAAGAAATCTGGAAGGATACCGACGGCCAGATCGACATCCTGGTTGCGGGCGTCGGCACGGGGGGGACCATCACCGGCGTGGCGGACGTGCTGAAGAAGCGCAAGCCGTCGTTGCGCGCGGTGGCGGTGGAACCCGCCGATTCGCCGGTTCTCTCCGGCGGCAAGCCCGGCCCGCATAAGATTCAGGGAATCGGCGCCGGCTTCGTGCCGGCCGTACTGCGCACCGATCTGGTGGACGAGATCATCCAGGTGCAGAATGAGCAAGCGGGGCAGATGGCACGACGCCTGGCGCGCGAGGAGGGGATTCTCGGCGGCATTTCCTGCGGCGCTGCCCTGCATGCGGCGGTCGCGGTGGCCGCGCGCGCCGAGAACGAAGGGAAAATGGTGGTGGTCATTCTCCCCGATACCGGCGAGCGTTATCTGAGCACGTGGCTGTTTGAAGAGGATTGACAACGGGGGCGCTGATGAATCCGAAAGACACACTCGCTACGGTCGACGCGACCACGCTGGAGTCTGTGGTCGACTGTCTTTGCTCCACCAGCGACCATCTGGCGCACACGCGTACGGCCAACGGGGGCGACCGGAAACTGCCGTCACGGGACGCCATTGTCGAGATGGTGGAGGCGTTGCGCGCCGTCTTGTTCCCCGGGTACTTCGGCACCTCGGAACTGACGGCCGAGAGTCTGCGCTTCCACGTGGGCGCGACACTGGACCGGGTTCTGCGCGCTCTGCGGGAACAGGTGGAGCGTTGCCTACTCTTCGTGAGTGAGCAGCATCCGCCGGATGATGCCGTCCGCGAGGAGCGGGCGTCGGCAATCACCCGGGGTTTCCTGGCCCGTCTGCCGGAAGTGCGCCGGTTGCTGGCCACCGATGTCAGGGCGGCGTTTGAAGGAGATCCTGCCGCCACCTCGCCCGATGAGACCATCTTCTGCTATCCGGGCATCCAGGCCATCGCCAACTTCCGCCTGGCCCATGAACTCTACCGTCTCGATGTCCCGCTCCTGCCGAGAATGATCACCGAACACGCGCACAGCATCACCGGCATCGACATCCATCCGGGAGCGACGATCGGCGAAAAGTTCTTCATCGATCACGGCACCGGCGTCGTGATCGGCGAGACCTGCCAGATCGGTGAGCGGGTCAGGATCTATCAGGGCGTGACTCTGGGCGCCAGGAGCTTCCCTTAGACGAGGAGGGGAATCCGATCAAAGGCATCCCGCGGCATCCGATTGTGGAGGATGATGTGATCATCTATGGCGGCGCGACCATTCTGGGCCGCGTCACCATCGGGCGTGGGTCTGCGATCGGCGGAAATGTCTGGCTGACCCACAGCGTCCCGCCGGGAAGTCGTATCAGCCAGACGCAGGTCCGCCACGACGAGATCCACGGCGGCACGGGAATCTGACACCTCGTTCCTCTCGGAAGTGATGTCTGCGTGAAATATCTGACTGTCCGCCGTCAGTTGTAGCTGACGTCTTCGTGTAGATTGGATCTAGCGAGACAGGGTCAGCCGCGAGAGGATGATGGTAATTCAGTGCGCAATTGGCAGGCTACCTGATCACCACCATCTTCTTGACAGCCGTCTGCCCGGCGGCTCTGATTATGTAGAAATAGACCCCGCTGGCGATCTTGTTCCCGCTGTCATCCTCACCAGTCCACTCAACAATATGCAGGCCGGCGGGTTCGTATTCGTCGACCAGCGTCCTGACCCTCTGGCCCAGCGCGTTGCAGATCGTGAGTTCCACGTGACAATCGGCAGGTAGGGAGAACCGTATGGCTGTTCCGCCGCCGACCGGATTGGGATAGTTCTGGTAGAGTTCGAATTCCCCCGGGACTGATTCCTTGGGGATGACGGTGACAATCACCGCCACCGATGACGCCGACATGGGCGACTCCGACGTGGCTGCGGGAGGATGCCCCCATAGGGGCAGTATGGAGAGCGAGCTTCCCAGGAATCCCAGCCCGAGTCCGACCAGAACCGCCACGCTGCGACCGATCCGGGTTCCCACGACCGTCACCGCCCTACCTGATGGAGGCGTAAAGCCTCGAGTAGACGCCGGCGATCACCTTCTCGCCGGCTGTGTAGGCGTGGATCACGAACATGTATCGTCCGCCGTCATATTCTGCTCGGGCGGGGAACTCAAGATACATCCTGACGCTCTTTGTCCCCTGGGGTGGGATCGTGAACTCACTCTCACTGAACCGTAGAATCGAGGCGTCGGGAGTGTCGCTGAATCCGCGCGTGAGCGTGGCCAATGAATTGCCAACCGTGCGGCTCGCCAGCCGAATCGTCTCCGCATGTTCGCTCCGATTGGTAATGCTCAGGAGGACACCGGAGACCTTCTCCACGTCGTAGGTCTGGCCCGGCTCCACATTCTCCAAAGAGATTTCCTCCGGCTTGAGCGTGAAGTCCGCGCTGGCCGCAGAAGAGGTGACCGCCTCGCTTCTGTCCGCCCTCACCGTGTCTGTGCTGAAGATCACTCGGGTCTTCAGTCCGTATGCCAGGCACATCCCGCCGCCGCTGCCGCCGAGTGTGTGCGACCAGATCGAGGCCTGGTACTTCTTGCCCAGATACCGCTCTTCATCCGGCACGGCGATCAGAATGTCCGACGTCGCTTTCCCGCCTCTATCCAGCGCGAAGCTCGTCTGGGTCAGTGTGATCCACGCGGAGGTGGGTATGGGTTCCGAGCCGCCCTTCAACTCGCTGCTATCAGGAGGCTGCACTTCCATCACCAGGTCAACAGAGAAATCACTGGTGTTGGTCACAACCAGACTGAGATTCGCCAGTTGCTTCAGGTTGTAGCTCTGGCCGACTTGCAGGTTCTCGATGTTGACTTCGCCCAGTTGCGTACTGAGCCCCCCTGCGTGACACAGGCAAGGCGTCACACAAGCAACCGCCAACGCGGAGAGCGTAGAGAGACAGAATCCCATTCTTCTCATCTGGACCTACCCCGTGAGTACCAGGCCCCGGGAAGGGGCCCGCTCAGGTCGCAAAACCGGCCGCGCATCAACTGGCCGCTGCAGTTATCGTGACCACGATCGTCTGCTGGGTCGTGACAATCGTACCGCTTGGCGCCTCAAACTTGAGCCACAAGTAACGAGCCCCGGTTGCGGAGACAGCCAATCCGGTCTGATCGCCGGCGAATTTGGTGGCCGAGCAGGCGACGGAGCTAGTGGTCAAGGCGTGATCGGCATAGGCAAAGGTGCCGGCGAGTGGCGCTTCACTGTTGAATTGCGCGCTCAGACAGTACTCTTCCGACCCGGGCGCTGCCTGAACCGCCGTCCAGCCAGCCGGGTCAGTCAGTTTCAGTGAATAAGTTTCCCCGACATTGCCGTTATTGACGACGTGCGAGGAATCGGTGCTGACCGTCACACTGCTTGCGGTCACCGTTCCAAAGGCAATTGGCCCTGAGGCGGTGACGCTGAGATTCTGGATGGTCACCGTGACGTTGATCGTGGCCGGGTTGGCTGCCTGGGCCGTCGAGACCCAGATGGTCAGCACGGCGAGGCTGACCAGGCCTCTGATACATGTGGTGAACAGCTTCTTCATTGCCTTTCCCCCTCCCAGACTGCGACGTATCTGAATTCTCAATACTCAATCCCTCTACTTCCATATCGGACAATCCGATCACATCATAACCCCGGCGGCGACAGCCCCTCTAAGGCGCGGCGGCCGTTACAGTTAGGGTCGCGGAGTACTCGCCGTATGAGGTCGTTGCCGTGGGCGTCTGGATACGAAACCAGAAGCTGATGCTATCGTCGGCGGCCAGATTCGTGGCGATCGCAAAGTCGGTATCGTAGGCGGAGATATCGATCCAAGACCCGGTGTCGCTTTCGGTCGACCATTGCGCCCAAATCGAGTCCGCACCGTTCGTCGTGCCACCCAGCGCCCAGGTACTGCCGCCGGCCGTCAACTGGCTGATTCTCGCCTTGAGGGTCTCGGCTTCTGTACCATCATTCCTGATGACCGTCGTTTGTGGCGCCAACCAGGTGTTGGCGGGCCTCGTGCCAAACGTGAACGTCGAGTTGCTGACAAACACACTCATGTCCGTCCATGCCGACAACGGCAGGCCGACAATCGATACGAGAAACAGACCGATCAACAGCCGTCTTGCGGTCATCGTCTTTATCCCATCTCTCTGAAACTCACGCATACAGCTATTTCGACCCCGACGGAGCTGGCGAGTCGATGCCATGTGGCAGGGAATAGCCATAAGCAGTCCGCCCGCCGCGTCCTGCAGTCTGCATGACCTCGACTCGCGAACGCGGGGCGCCCTTTGCGGGTGTGCCGATTTCACGGAACACCCCTAGATCAATATCGACAGGCGGCGGAATATGGTTGAGAAGGGCGTGACTTTGCCCGACCCGAGAGGCAGGGGCCATAGACCGCGTGGGCTGAGCCGGGAGCGGAGCGGGATAATCCTCAAGCCCCGATGCGATTACATGTCAACCGGCCATCGAGACGGGAGCCAGTTGATGGCAGCCAGACTGAGGTTTGGCGCAGGCGCCGCCCTCTTCGTCAGTTCCGCTCAGATCTGCCCGACAACATACACCTTCGCGGCCATGCCGAACCGGCGGAAGGTGTCCAGCGGTGGTATCGTGCCATCCGTCTCAATGATCGGGCAGGCGGTCTGGCAAGGCCCGTCGCAATCTGCGGTGGAGTACAGCACGTAATCGTCCGGGCCGGACACGAGCTGGATGGCAAACGCCACAACCGAGTCGGCGCTGATCACCGGCAGCGGGAAGAAGAAGGTCGCCTCGCGGTTCGCGTA
>Ga0315277_10001749_pt1 | contig 31038 bp, 25 predicted proteins | sample YL17G05_15_MG_FD_203695 | JGI IMG/M metagenome (GOLD analysis project Ga0315277, IMG submission 203695) | Sediment microbial communities from Yellowstone Lake, YNP, Wyoming, USA - YL17G05_15 | ecosystem: Environmental > Aquatic > Freshwater > Lake > Sediment | place: USA: Wyoming | collected...
AGGCCCGCGTGATTTCAGCGATTCTACCCTGTTCCCGTGAGGGGTGTCAAGCACAGGGGGTCGCTTGGTACAATCCGACGCCTGCGCCAAAGGAGGTGGGACATGAGCGAGAGAGAACCTGTCGCTGATTTTTCCATTTCTCCACTGAGCGACGTTCGCGCGACCACGTGGTGGAAGCCACGCCGCGTGGCGGTGCTGGGGGAGCCGGAGCCTGAGGACCGACTGCTGATCGAGTTCCTGGCCCAGTTGTTGGCGGCTTTCCGCGAACAAGGTCACCCGATTGTAGATAGCCACGCCGAAGATGTGCACCTGATGCTTGCGGTTGGTCAGATCCCCGCCTCCCCCCAGCCCCTGGCCGAACGAATCCCCGAACGCCCGCTGCCGCTGGCACTCACCCTGATGCGCGAATTCAATCTCAAACGCCGGCCGGAAAACCTGGTGATGCTGGTCGCGGTGCCCGAGCGGCTGAGCTCCCTGCCCCACGCGGAGGCGGCCGAGATCGCGCGCCTCTTCATGGCCCGCCAAGGCGTGCCCAAGGTGGTCTTCGTGAGCGGCGAGCGGCAGAGCGGCACGCTGTTCGAAGCCACGACCTGCACCATGGAGGGCGGGCATCCGAGTGATGCGCACGAGGTGGCACAGCGGGTCCGCGACCGGTTGGTGACGGCGGCCTGCGCGCACGAGGTGGGCGCGGATTACATCGTCGAGGAGAACGGACTTGCGCGGGAGGCGTGGCTGGCTTCACCCACGCCGGAGGCGCTGGTTGAAGCGGGGCGGCGCATGGACCGCCTGGGCCTGCTGCCTGCGCCGAAGCGCATCGGAGGATACGTTTCGGAAAACTTGGCCCGCGTGTACGAACGCTACCTGGGCATGAAGGGCTTTAGCGAGGGCATGCTTTTTGCCTACGATCCGGGAACGCAAACGATGATGGTCACCGCTTCGGGTAGCTGGGAAGTGGATAAGCGCGCGCTGCGGCGCGACGAGGTGGTGGCAATCGGCGGAACGCGCGACGGCAAATTGGTGGTGCTCGCCCCGCCCGGGGTCACCCCCAAAGGGCCTTCGGTGGAGGCACTCGAGATGTTCGCGATGCTGGGGGCGGTGCCCAGAGTCCGACTGCGTCAGTCGCCGCATGGCGAATGGACGCCCGACCCGAGAGGCGAGGTCGAGGCGCCAATCGTGCGCGCGGGAATCCACGTGCACGTAGGCGTCGAAAGTGCGGACCCGGCCGTGATTGAAACGGTGCCGGCCAACCGCCAGTTGTATCCCTACGGCTTCGGCTGCGGCACCGACCTGATGTGCGGTTTGGCTCAAGACGCGGCACGCCGCGCACGGGCGATCAACGACCCGGCCGACCCGCGCGCCTTCGTGCGCTGGCCAATGCTCTACCATGGGGATACGGTGCTCGAACTTTGGAAACCCGGGCGCGCGGGCCAACCGCTCGAGGCGCTGCTCGACTTGTATGACCCGGCAATCACGGGCGCGATCCGCTACACACCCGACCACATTCATCAGCCGGTGTGAGGGCTGAACGTGGTTACGGCTCCTTGAGCGCGCACACCCATACCGAATAACGGCGGGTTACGACTGCCCTGGCTCTGCCGCACGACACGGCCTACACCTCAACGCTGACCCCTGTTGTGATCCTGTTCGGGCACGCCATGCTGTGCCCGAACATCCAGATGGGGAGGGCTCAAGGCGTCGGCGCAACAGCGAGCGGCGCACCGGCTTCAAGCCAGGCTTCGAGGGTGCGCCCCACACGCTCCAGGCTGCGCGCGCTCACCTTGTCCAGCGTGTCTGCCGTCGTATGCCAATACAGGTAATCGACGTCGATGATATCGACGGCCGGCAGCCCGAGCGAGCGGAACGGCACATGGTCATCAAGAATAGCCGTCCCGGGTTCCCACACAAACTGCGCGCCGTAGCCCAAGGTCTTCGCCTGAGTCCACAGCACCTGCTGCAACGCCAAGTCCGAATTGCGCTCGAGGGGAAAGCGCTGATCGGTGGCGCCGACCATGTCGACGATGACAACCGCCTGCACGTCACGCGCGAGGTCAAGCTTACTTCGCGCCTCAGCCTCGGCCAGCGAACGCGCGAACAGCGTTGAGCCAACGATCCACTCCCAGCCATCCAACCCGCCGTCGTCCTCCGCGTCGAAGAAAACCAGCCAGACCTGGCGCGTGCTCCAATCGAGGTCGAGCGTCCGCGTCAGCTCGAGCAATACCGCGGCACCCGAAGCGCCGTCGTTGGCGCCCAGAACGGGTGCGTCCGGCCGCTGCAGGTCACGATCCGCTCGCCGGCGCGAATCCCAATGGGCGCCGAGCAGGATTGCCGGTCCGCTGCCGCGCCGCGCCCACAGGTTGCGAATCGGCGTTCCTTGATAGTCCGACGGTTGAAGATCCGCCTGCCAACCCAGGGCGCGAAGTTCGCCGAGCATCCATTCGGCCATCTGGGCATTGGCCGCCGAGCCGGTAACACGCGGGCCGAAGGCGAGTTGGGCGCGGACGAGGTCCAGCGCACGCTGCCCATCGAAGTGAGTGGGTGCGGCGGGCGTGGCGGGCGCGGCGGGCAGCAGGCTGCATGCCCCAAGCGCCCAAGAGAGACAAAGCACTGCGGCAAGATAGTGCGACCGCACCTGCGCTTTGATCCGTGCGCGATCCGCCATGAGCTTCAGGTCAACTATCTCCGATTCTCTCCTCATCGCGAGGTGCCTCTTGGCGGCTGTGAAGAGACACTCTGCACCACTTGCATCCTCCTTGCTTTTTCCCCAGAAACGGGCACGCCATGGCGTGCCCCAACAGAATCGCCGGCGTTTAGCCGCCGGCTAGTCATCGTTGTGCGCCTCAAGGAATTGCGCCAGATCGAGCGCGCCGCGATCGGCGTAAACCTGGCCGCGGTCCAGCCGGGCGCGCGGGCGCGCCTCAAGCGGCGGCAGAATTCCAAAGTTGGACTTCATCGGCTGAAAGTGCTTCTCCTCTGCGCTGGAAATGTACCCGCACAGTGCGCCGAGCATCGTTGCTGCCGGCAGGCACAGCGGTTCGCGCCCGCGCGCAAGACGAGCGGCATTCCAGCCCGCCAAGAGGCCGGTGGCCACGTTGCCCATGTAGCCCTCGACGCCTGTAATCTGTCCGGCCATCAATAGATCCGCCCGAGCGCGGGTTTGCAGCGTGGGCAGAAGCACGTGCGGCGCGTTGACAAACATATTGCGGTGCATTTGCCCATAGCGGACGAAGTGCGCATGTTCCAGGCCGGGAATCATGCGGAACACGCGCTGCTGTTCCTCGATCCGCAAGTTGGTCTGGAACCCGACCAGGTTGAAGAGCGTCGCGTGGCGGTCTTCCTGGCGCAACTGGACGACGGCATGCGCGCGCAGACCGGTGCGCGGGTCGTTCAACCCGACCGGACGCAGCGGGCCGTAGGCCAGCGTCTGCGCCCCGCGCTCGGCGATGATTTCGACGGGTAGGCACCTTTCAAAGAAGGTCGCCGCCCCCACGCGCACGCCCCGGGCAATGGCCTGCTCGAAATCGCGCAGCGGGGTGCGCGCGGCAGAACGCAGGGCAGTCACCAGCGCCTGGTATTGGCCACGATCGAGCGGGCAGTTGAGGTAGTCATCCGCCTCTCCCCCGCGCGATTGACGAAACGCGATGGTCATGTCGATCGAATCGGCGCTGACAATGGGGGCGATGGCGTCGAAGAAGTACAGGTGATCTGTGCCGGTGAATGTAGCAATCGCCTCGGCCAGTGTGGCCGAAGTGAGCGGGCCGGAGGCCAGGATGGCGAGCCCACTCGGAATCCGGGTTACTTCCTCGCGCACGATCTCGATGCGCGGGTGCGCCGCCAGTCGATCGGTGACGGCCTGGGCAAAGACCTGCCGGTCGACCGCCAGCGCGGTCCCGGCGGGCACGGCGCTCTGGGTGGCTGCCTCCAGCAACAGGCTGCCCAGGCGCTCGAGTTCTGCCTTGAGCATGCCGCCGGCGCGGTTGGTCTGCAGCGACCCGAGCGAGTTGGAGCACACGAGTTCGGCCAACCGGTCGCTGGTGTGCGCGCCGGTCGAGCGTGCCGGGCGCATCTCGAAAAGACGCACGCGCAGCCCGCGCTCGGCCGCCTGCCAGGCGGCTTCGCAGCCGGCCAATCCGCCGCCGACAATCACGAGATCCGGATCGTGCATACGATGGATTCTAACAGCGCCTTGTGCGTTGCCCCGCCCGTCCGGTGATTATCTGGCCGCGCATCCTCGCGGCCTCCGATTCGACGGCCGTCACCGCACTGGCCGGGAATCAATCATCGCTCCCTGCGTGCAGCAGGGAGCGATGGTTTGGGCGGTGGTTCAGATTCACTTTGCCGACACTGCCGACGGCTTGCCCAGCGGATAGGGCCCGAAAAGGAAGAACGCTAGCACCATCGTGAGCGCCACGATGGGTCCGATGACAACCGCCCCCAGTTGCCAACTCAGCAGCAGCGCGAGAGCCGACCCGGCCAGCGATCCTACGAACTGGTTGATCAGGCCCTGAACTGCGAAAAACATCCCGGCCCGGTTCTTGTGGGTCTTCTCGGCCTCGACCGCCGCGATGTGTGCCGGGAAGGCGTAGGGGATTGTGAAGAACGCACCGATCGAGAAGCTGCCAATCAGGCCGGCAATGATGCCCACAACAATTGGCGGCACCGGCAGGTTGAGCTTCGACCAGCCCAGCGGGTAGAGCAGCATGGCCACGGCGAAAACCAGCAGCGCGACACGGAACGCGTACTTGGCTCCCTTCTTGCGAGTGATCAGATTGAAGACGATGAGCATAATCGGCACTGGAGCGAAGGCCGCCGCGTTCATCAGGCCCAGGCTGGCGTCTGAGATGCCCATCATGTCGGCGGCGATGAAGGCGATGCCGCCCAGGAAGAACTGCAGCCCGAAGTAGAACGTCGCCACCGAAGACATGTAGATCAGGAAGGTCTTGTTGGTGAGCGTCATTCTCATACTGTCCCACAGCGAGACTCTCTCCTCGACTTTGCTGGTAGCGCTGTCGAGGTTGGTCGGGCCTTCCTTGATGACCAGCAGCGGCCCGATGAACGTGACGATGCTGGGCAGGAGCAAGAGGGCTGTGCCACGAACCCCGAATCGGTTAAACAACATCGGCGCCACGACAAAGGTCAGGACGTAGCCACCGGTGCTAAAGAGAGTCTGCCAGCTGGCGACCCGCACGCGCGAGTTCTCGTCGGGAACGATTTCGGACAGCGCCGCCAGGTAGGGCACGATGATGAAGGTGTGGAAGAAGAAATACAGCGAGCTGACCACCGCGACGTAAACCGCGTTGCCCCAGTGGCCGTCCGGCCCCAGGCTGGCGCCGGAAAAGGGCGGGTACCACAGCAGGACGAAGCAAATGACGGCCGGGATCAGGCCGATCAGCATCATCGGCCGCCGGCGGCCCCAGCGGCTGCGCATATTGTCGGTCCAGGCAGCAATCGGCAGGTCGACCACGCCGTCCAGGATGCGGGCGATCAGCATCCCGAGAGCGAAAGCGGCCGCCGGGGCGAAGATCAGGGCGCCCGTCTCGATGCGCGCCAGAGCCGGCCGGTAGAAGTAGAGCAGATAGGTCAGAACTACTTGGTAGAGGAACCCTGGTCCGAAGCCCCCGATGGCATAAATCGGCTCTTGCCACTTCTTGATGGTTTTCACGAATGCCTCCTCTCCGAGTTCAGATTTGGTGAGCGAAATGCTCCCGGACACGCGCCGCAATGGACACATCGCCAGTAGCACCCGGCTGGGCGGAACCCATGACCCCGATCAGCCCGGTCAGGCGCTCGCATTCGGCGACAATCCCCTGAGGATCCAGGGCTTTCGGCTGGCGCCCAGCCAGGTCCTCGAAATTGCGGAAGTAGATCTTTTCTAGAATCGGCCCCGGCAGACCCAGGCCAAGGAACGGCCCGGCAAACCGGCCGAAAAGGAAACCGTTCTCCGCCTCGAGCGTGAATTCTCCGTCGGCCTCCAGGAAACGGCGCACCAACTCGATACGCAGTGCGCTTTCGCGGGGTTCGATTCCCAATTCGGGTGTCGAGAGCAAAGCCTTGGCTCCGATGTCGGTGCCGAACAAGATTCGGTCCTGGAAGGCCACGAAGAACTCCCGCGCCCCATCCGGGTTCTGGGTAAAGTTGCGGTACATCTCGATGCCTGGGGTCAGGTCGACGCGCATGTGTGAAAAGCGATTCAGCAGCGCCGCCAGCCGCGGCAACTGGGCAGACATGAAGAAGAAGTGGGCGAACACAACCTGCAGGCGCGGATGGCGTTCGAGGACCCTCACCACCTGTGCGTATTGCTCCTCGTTGTTAATGTACGTCCCATCGCCATAGAACCAGCCCTGCTTTTGCGCCCAGGCAGGCACCCGGCGGGCATCCCAGAACTCTTCCGGGTCATTGACATGGAAGATGAGAGGGACCTGCTTCTCCTCCGCGACGGCCCAGTAGGGTTCGTAGGCCGGCGAGTCGAAGTTCGGGATGGGCAACATCTTCCGCATGTCGGGCTTGCCTTCGATCATCTTGATCCCGTCGCAGCCCATGTCCCTCATCCGCACGAGATCCTGCGCAAAAAGCACGCCGCAAGAGTCGGGGGAGAGGAACAGCGGAGAGATATCCAGCCCGCCGAACACGTAGGCCCGTTGAGGGTAATGGGATTTCAGATAAAGCGCGTCGGGCACCAGGCTCAGACGGGCGCGGTGGGGAGTGCAGACGAGGTTGAACTTGCGGACGCCATGCTCATTGAGGATCTCGAGCAGCCCGGGCATGTAATCGGGGTGGGCGAAGTGGATGTGGCAGTCGAGCAGGGGCACATCGGCAAGATCTGGCGGCATGCTTTCTCCAAGGAAAGCGAGCAGCGCATCCCGTTGGCGTCCGCCCCCTGCTCCTCGCCTGCCGGCGCGCACATGTTGATTCGGGACGCTCCGGGAACCGGCTTGGCCTGCGGGAACAGTGGCCGGGCTAACCAATCCGATAAATTGTACGCAAGATGCCGCGCGGCGCAAATGAGGGACCACGCTCAGAGAGGGCCATCTTTTGATGGGTCAATTGGGGCGAACCGTGGTGCGGCCACCCTGGACCAGGGGACCTGTTGCTCGGGGAATCGCCGATCAGCATCCGCCTCGTCCCGATTACGCCCCGTACTTGCGCACGCTGTGCATCTCTTGCGAAACGAGGCGCCGTGCCCCCCGCTCGGCCACGGCCTTGATCTTCTGCTCGTCGAGGGTCAGCAGCTCGCGCTTGCGCATCAGCCAGCGCCCATCGACCATCAGGTCGGTCACGTCCGCGGCTTTGGCCGAGTGCGCCAGGTTGGCCACCAGGTCATGGCGCGGGAGCAGGTGCGGCCGATCCATGTCCACCAGGGCGATATCGGCCGGGGCGCCTTCGGCCAGGACGCCCGAGCCCGGGAAGCCCATGGCACGCGCGCCGGCCTGAGTGGCCATGCGCAGAACCACGTCCCCTGGCATGGCCGTGGGATCTCGCTGAACATGCTTTTGCAGGATGGCCGTTTGGCGTAGCGCGGCGAACATGTCCATATCGGCGTTGGAGGCTGGGCCGTCGGTGCCAATGGCCACCCTCACTTTGTGGCGCGCAAACCGCGAGAGGTCCGGCACACCCATGGCCAGCTTCATATAAGTGATGGGCGTGTGCGCCACGGTGGCCTGGCGCTGCGCGAGCAGATCCAGATCCTCATCCGAGACGAAGAGGCAGTGCGCGGCCAGGCAGCCGCCGGGGGCCTGCAGGACACCCATGTGATCCAGATGCGCCACCGGGCTCATGCCGTTGGCGCGCATCGAGCTTTCCACCTGCTCCTCGGATTCGGAAAGATGGATATGGATGCCCAGGTTTCGCTCGTGCGCGAGCTCCGCAATCCGTCCAAGGAATCCCGGCGGGCAGATGTACGGTGAGTGCGGGCCAAGGAAGAGGCGCAGGCGGCCCTGCGCGCGCCCGCTCCAGCGCTCGATGAAGCGCAGCGTCCCCTCCAGGTTGCCGCCGATTTCCTTGTCGTCGCCGATACCAAAGAGGCACCAGGCCAAGGCCGCCTTCATTCCAGATTGCTCGACGACCTCCGCCACCCGGTCCATGTAGAAGTAGTGGTCGTTGAACCCGGCCACGCCGCCGCGAATCATCTCGCACGCGGCGAGCGCGGCGCCCCAATACACATCCTCGTCGCGCAACGCGGATTCGGCCACCCAGATCTTCTCGTTAAGCCAGCGCGGGAAGGGAAGGTCCTCCGCCCAGCCGCGCTCATAAGTCATGGCGGCGTGGCAGTGGGCGTTGAACAACGCCGGCATGGCCAGGTGGTTGTGACCGTCGAGGCGTTCATCGGGTAGGAAACCAAGCGGCGCCTGGCCCACACCGGCGATCTTCTGGCCCTCGACGGCCAGGCAACTGTCGCGCAGCACCGTTCCATGAGGGTCAAGGGTGACGATGTCTACGTTCTCAATCAGCAATCTCGCCATCTAGCCTCCCGCCCCGATTCTACATCGAGCGCAGGTGCGCAGCCTCATCAGGCCGCCAGCGGGTGTATAATGCGCGCACAACTTACGTCTGCGGCCGAGGTTCCCTGTTCTCCCGGATGGGAGGGATCAAAGGCGAAGCCGGTGCAAGTCCGGCGCTGCCGCGCAACTGTGAGCCCGGGGCGTTGAGCCCCAGGCAAGCCAGGTCGCCCGCCTCGGTCGCGTTCCCAAATACCTCGCCGGAAGGGGACGGGAACCGAGCTTCGGCTCGCCCTGCTGCGCCCCTGTCCATCGACAGGGGCTTTCTCGTCCCAACCGTCCGAGGCGCATGTCGATCGCAAGACCGACACCCGCTTCACGGAGGACAGGCATGTTGCACATCATCGTTCGTCGTGTTTCGCTCGTGGTCGCATTGGGCTTCACCTTGGGCGCTTGCGGCGCGCCGCCCGCACCGGCCGGGCCCACACAGGCAGTCTACCCGCTCGCGGCTGCGACATCCACCGTGCCCCCGCAGCCGACGGTCGAGGCCGTCGACGGCGCCGGGCAGACCATCCGCCTGGCCCGTCCCGCGCAGCGCATCGTTTCACTCGCGCCCTCCAACACCGAGCTGCTCTTTGCCATCGGTGCGGGGGCGCAGATGGTCGGGCGCGACGAGTTCTCCGACTACCCCGAGGCCGCCAAGGCGCTGCCTGCGATCGCCACCGGGATGGGCAAGCTCAACACCGAGGCGGTGGTCGCCCTCGAGCCCGATCTCATCCTGGCGGCGGAGATCACTTCACCCGACCAGGTGGAGACTCTGCGCGGCCTGGGGTTCACCGTGTTCGTGGTGATCAACCCTGATGATTTCGAGGGATTGTATGGAAACGTATTATCGTTGGGCACACTCACCGGGCGCGGCACCCAGGCCCAGGGGTTGGCGGATGAACTGCGTGACCGTGTGACCGCGGTCGGCCAGAAGCTCAGCTCGGCCACGACCTCGCCGCGCGTGTTCTACGAATTGGATGGCACCGATCCGACCAAGCCGTGGACCTCCGGGCCAGGGACGTTCCTCGATCTCTTGATTCGCGCTGCAGGCGGGACGAACGTGGGCGCGGTGCTCTCGAGTCAGTTCGCTCAGATCAGTTCGGAGGAGCTGGTGCGCCAGGACCCGCAGGTCATCCTGCTGGGCGACACGGCCTACGGCACAACGATCGAGGGGGTGAGTGCACGCGCCGGCTGGGGGACGATGACGGCCATCAAGTTGAAGGCGGTGTTTCCATTTGATGACAACTTGGTCAGCCGACCCGGGCCGCGCATGGTCGACGGACTGGAACAATTGGCGCGCCTGATCCATCCCGAACTGTTTGCGCAGCAGGCTGAGTACTGACACGCGAAGCCGGCGGGCACAGGTAAGGCATACTATGCCCTCTCCATGTCGGATTGGACACTTCACATACCGCGAATGAGGCCGCCGGGCTGGCAGGTGCGGCAGAAGTTGGTGATGCGCTGGTTGGCGGTAACGGCCGAGATGGTAGTAGCGCAGCGCGGGCAGGCCTGCCCGCCGCGCATGTGTACCGCAAAGAAGTCGCGCGGCTTGAGATGCACCGCTTCGCCCATCTCCTGGCGCACCTTCTCGATCGAGCTGTGCAGAACCTCGCGCATCGCGTCATACAGCGCTCGCACCTCATCTGAGGTTAGGCTGGTGCGCTTGCGATACGGGTGCAAGCGCGCGGCCCACAGGATTTCGTCGGCGTAGGCATTGCCGATGCCCGCCAAAAAACCGGCGCGCACGAGAATTCCTTTGACCTCGCCGCGCAACGACTTCAGGCGCGCCGCGAATTCATTCTGCGACACGGCGAGCGCCTCCGGCCCCATCTCGGCGAACAGCGGCACGCGCTCCAGGTCCGGCGTGAGATAGAGCTGGCCCATCTTCTTCTGGTCGACGTAGCGCAACTCTTCAGCGGGGTTTTCAAAATGCAGCGTGGCGTGCACCGGGCCGGCTTTCTTCTCGCCGGGTGCGCACAACTGGAAGCGGCCAGCGAGTTTGGGGTTGGCCACGAGCCATAAGTGCGAGGGGGCGAGGTGGAAGAGCAGGTACTTGCCGCGCCGCTCGAATACCTCGAGATGCTCGCCCGTCAGGCTCGCGGCGAACCCGCGCCCGGAGAGATCACGCACGACGAGCGGACCGCCTTTCGGATCGAGGGTGACCCGCGCGATGATGCGCCCGGCCAAGCGCCGCTCGAGCACTTCGCGGACGATCTCCAGTTCGGGGAGTTCGGGCATGGTTCAACCCCACGGCGCGGTAAGCACGCCGCGGGCATCGTCCGCCGCGGTTGGGGAGTTATGCGGGTGCATGCGCCGAGGGTTACTCTGCGCCGGTAAGAAGGAAGACCGCGTCGCCTGGGCGCACCTTCTGTTTGACCTCCAGCGCGACCTCGCCGGCTTCGGCCGCCGTGACCGGTTGGTGATCCACCTGCATCGAGGTCACCTGCTGTTGGAAGTCCGTCGATTTCCCCAGGAAGTGGATTACAGCATTCAGGTGAAGCGGCCGGGTGAGCGTCAGCACCGCCACGCTCAGGCGGTCGTAATAGTGCGTCACCACTCCCACTCGCTCTCCAGTCGTCATCGCTGCCTCCATGCTGTTCCGTTGCAGGCGGGCGCGGCGCGTCCTCCCTATCGTGCATCCAGTCCATTCTACATCCGGCGCGGCGAGAGTGCAGCCACGACTGATGGGACAGGCCGCCTCCATCGCAGCCCAGCGCCGGCCCGCGGTGATTGACACTCCCGCGCCGCGCGGCTATAATCCCGCGCGAAGTTGTAGCGCGGGGTGCAGCGTCTGGGTCTTGCGGGCCAGGACGGCGCAAGACAACGAGGCGGAGGTTCCTCGCCGCGAGGCGGGGCCAATCCCCGGAGACTTCTCCGGGGAGAAAATCGATTAGATCAGCGGATGCCTCCGGAGCTTGCCACAGGCTCCCTCCCCCCGAAGATGGCCGTGGTCCGAAAGCCGCGCGGCGACGTGCGGGACAAGCGGACCGGGTCGTGGCGGCACCACTCGCACCAAGCACACAACCCATCCGCGGGCGGGAGGCATGCCTCTCGCCCCAGCCTACCCGTACCCGGCGGAGGACCCACCGCGTGCGCCGGTAGCGCCTAGTGCTACGTGGGAGGAGGACCCATGGCCATCGATCTCGTCGCGCGCGCACGGCAGGACGGCGTCAAGTTCGTGTGTCTGCAATTCACCGATGTGGTCGGGACGATCAAGAGCGTCGACATCCCCGTGCACCGCCTGCCGGAGGTGATTGCGGACGGCATCTGGTTCGACGGCTCGTCGGTGGAAGGATTCGCCCGCATTCAAGAAAGCGACATGCTCCTGCGAGTGGATCCTGCAACCTACCGCGTTTTTCCGTGGAGCGAACCCGAGCGGCGCCGGGCGCGCGTTTTTTGCGACGTGTTTGGCGCGGACGGCAAACCCTTCGACAGCGACCCGCGCGGCGCGCTCAAGCGGATCCTCGCCAAGGCACACGCGCGCGGTTGGGAATTCAACACCGGTCCGGAACTCGAGTTCTTCCTGTTCCGTCGCAACGGCGGCGATATCCACCCGGTACCCTACGACACGGGTTCGTATTTCGACTTCTCCGCGCGGGACGAGGCCCAGCGCGTGCGCAACCAGATCATCAGCAACCTGATCGCCATGGGCCTGAACGTCGAGATGGGGCACCACGAGGTGGCCCTCGGCCAGCACGAGATTGATTTTCAGTACGCCGAGGCCCTGACCACGGCCGACAACGCGGTGGCCTTCAAGTACACGGTCAAGGCGGTCGCCAACATGCACGACCTGACGGCCACCTTCATGCCCAAGCCGGTGTTCGGCATCAACGGATCGGGGATGCATACCCACATGAGCCTGTTCGGGGCGCCGCGCCGCGGCAAGCGGGCCAACCTCTTCTACAACCCCAAGGACGAGTTCCTGCTTTCGCCGCTGGCCTATTCGTTCATGGCCGGGCTGATCGAGCATGCCCGGGCGCTGGCGGCGATCGTCGCGCCCTCGGTCAACTCCTACAAGCGCATCGTCCCCGGATACGAGGCCCCGGTGTTCGTCTGCTGGGCGCAGATCAACCGCTCCGCGCTCATCCGCATCCCGCGCACGACGCCGGGCAAGACCAGCGGCACGCGCATCGAACTACGCTTCCCGGACCCCTCCTGCAACCCGTATCTGGCGTTCGCCGCGATGCTGGCGGCGGGCATGGACGGGGTGGACCGCAAGCTCAAGCCCCCGGCCCACGTCAACAATGTCGACGTGTATCACCTGAAGCCGGAGGAGGTGGCGGCACGCGGCATCCCCGTGCTTCCGGGATCGCTGCTAGAAGCGCTGGATGCGCTGGCCAAGGACGAGGTGCTCAAGAACGCTCTGGGGGGTTCATTGTATGCCGCCTTCGACCGCGCCAAGCGCGAGGAGTGGGACGACTACCGCATCCACGTGACCGATTGGGAGATTGCGCGGTACCTCGAGAACGCCTAGGCCTCAAGGAATCGCAAGCGTGCCGACGGCCCCCGCGGAATCGCGGGGGCCGACTTCATTGGATTTCCACGGTGCCATCGTTCCGAGCGGGGTTCGCGCAGATTGCGTCAAGCCTGCGATGGTCTTCTTGTGTCCCCTCGCGGCGGCGGGAGGAGGTGCGATGAGACATGAGGCATCGGCTTACATTGATTCCCTAAGCCGCCGTGCAGCCGCCGGTCGCCTCACGGGTGATTCTGGACCTCAACCTTCTCGGGAACCTCCAGATAGGGCGCCAGGATGGAGGGTGCATCTGGATGATCCACATGCAACGCATGGTCGTAATCGCCGGCCTCGATGGGTCTCTCATAGCGGACGGGGCGCCGGATTCCGAACATCTCCCAGAAGCGCGCGACCTGTACCAGAAGCCAGTAGCGGTATTCCTGCATCTTCAGCGACTGCCACTCAACGATGGAGGCCATGGCTCCTTGGACGCGCGCCTTGTCGCGAACGATACGGTAGATCTGCCCCGTACTGCGGTAGCCGAGCGGCGAGAGTAGGACGAGATGCGCCGATACGAACAGGGTAGTGAAGGTGATCAGGCGAATCCAGCCGCCTTCCTCCCACTTGCCAGTCAGCTGACCGATGAAGATCACTCCCGATAGAACCGCGCACGCCGAGGCGAGCAGCGCGCCCCACCGCCGTGCCCGGCCGGTGGCGTGTTGCAGCATGTGGCGTCGAATGGCCAAACCCATGATGCTGATCGGCAGGAAGACCCCCACGCCGTAGAACGGCGCGGCCACACTGGTGCGGCCTTTGACCAGGAACATGACCACGACCGCCACGATGAATGTGATCGTCGTGGAGCGCGTGAAGGTGCCGTTCGGGTGACGGTAGACGACGAACTCCGGTATCTCGCCGATGGCCACGTCGCGCCATTCGGTGGCCTGGGCGTCCTGCAGGGCGGTCATCGAGGCGGCAGCCAGCAGCATCACGCCCAGGATCTGATAGGCCCAGAACAGCACCGATCCTCCGGGCACCTGGGCGAACCCGATGTGGGCCAGATTGCCCACCAGGGTTCGCCCCAGGGTTCCATCATAGACGTCAAAGCGGATGGCGAAGATCGTCAGGAAGAGCGTCGTCAGCCCGCCATAGAATAGGAAGGATGTCTGCACGAAGCGTCCGATGCCCGCCTTGCCGCTGTAGAAGACCCACAGCCGGTTCAGGCGCGGCAGCCGCCGCTTGCCCCACTTGACCAAGCTAACGTCCTCGTTGATCACAAACTGGATGCCGTTGGACATCGCTTCCAGGCCGGTCAGGGCGACCATGCCCTTCATAGATGCCGTGAGAAGATGAAGCAAGGCCCGGCCGAAAGAGGCCGGCAGCGGCGCCTCGCTGGGCGGCACGGCCGGCACACCTCGCGCATGCGCCACGATCAGCCCGACGGCCATGGTGAGCGTGAGCAAGACAAACGCCCCCAAGAGCATGGTCACCACCTTGGCCGAGTCGCCGCGGCCGCGAATCGTGAGATACCAGGTCACCGCTGCCAGTACGGCGCCGATCAAGAAATGCCAGATCCAGCTCTCCCCGTAGGCGCCGACGATGGACAGCAGCTGGTCGCCACCCGAGAGGGCCGAAACAACGATGGTGAAGACGTAGTCCTCGATCAGCGTGACGGCGACGATCAGGCTCAGGGTTGGCGCCAGGTAGCGCATGGAGGCGGTGTAGGAACCGCCGCCTTCATTGAAGATACCCAGCGAATACATGTACAGCACGCCGAAGGCGAAGTTGGCCACCGCGATGACCACGACCGCGATGTATCCGTACCGCTCGAGGCCGTAGGGGTGGAGCGCGGTCATCATCTCCCCCGTGGCATAGAAGTAGGATGTGAAGTAATCCACTCCGAACAGCGCCAGCGCGGCCACCATGCCGACCTGACCCGCGCCGTGCACATGAGCATGCTCCTTGTTTTCGCGAGGGGCAATCTTGTACGATATCGCCAGAATGACGATCAGAAGCACTATCGAGAGCATGTCTGGTTCATTCCTTTGTGCAGCCTAACCCGCCCAGGTCGTGGGCCCCGCCCCCGAAGGCCAGGTCGAGTCGGCGCAACTGGCCCAGCAGGTGCTCGCGGGTCGTTGCGCTCAGCCCATCTTCCCGGTTCGCCTTCTCGCTTTCGAGGCGAGCCGCGATGACGACGAAGGCTGGCACGAAAGGCACCCGACCGCGCGGGATGACCTGCAGCTCGCGCCAGCGGATCTCCATGACCTGATCGTCGAAGTAAGGCAAGGTGAGGCTGAGCCCCCGGTTGAGCTGGCCGGCTCTGGCCCAACGTTTCGTCTTGCCAATGATTTCGTCCAACTCGATCTCCGCCAGCGATTGGCCCACACGCACCCGGTCGACTTGGGCAAAACCCGTCCGCTCCTCCTCAAAGAGCTTCGCCACGAAGGTCGGCCGGGTGATCTTGTCGTCTGTCGTCATGCTGGTTCATTCCATGCCGCGGATGGCGCGGTCTGGTGCCTGATGTTCGACCCGCCGCGAGAAATCTCGCCAATCCAACGCCGGGGATTTGTCGCACAAGCGGAGCCGAATTCCCACTCCGTTCTCCTCACGTGCCTCTCGTCAGCCAGTCTACAACTGTGAAATAAGGCACACACAAAGAGTTGGGGCAATTCCGTAAGGAACAAATAAAAACGCCCCTTTCGGGGCGCACAAGGTGATGCGCAGCCGTTCACGAGACGGCGGTCGCTGGCTATTCGTCAAGATCGAAGCGATACCCAACACCCGGTTCGGTTCGCAAGTATTTCGGTTCCTCGGGGTTATCCTCGAGTTTCAAGCGCAATTGGCGGATGAACACACGCAGGTACTCCACGTGATCCGCGTCGGCCGGGCCCCAGACGGAGGTTAAGAGCGACCGATGGGTTAGCACACGGCCCGCATTCGCGATGAGATAGGCCAGTAACTTGAATTCAGTCCCGGTTAGCTTCACTTCGACACCGCCCTTGAGCACCTTGTACTGCGACAGGTCGATCTCGAGCGATCCGGCCTGGACAATGACCGGGGTGGCGCCCTGCGCGCGGGCGGCGTGCCGCAACCCGACGCGGATGCGTGCCAGCAGCTCCTCGATGCCAAATGGTTTCGTCAGGTAGTCGTCGGCCCCTTGGTCAAGCGCGCGCACCTTGGCCCCTTCGTCGTCGCGCACCGATAGCACGATAATCGGCACTTGAGTCCACTCGCGGAGCCGGGCGCATACCTTGAAACCGTCAATATCGGGGAGCGTCAGGTCCAGGATGACCAGGTCGGGGGGCTGGGCGGCGGCCAGGGCCAGGCCCTCCTCTCCGCGGCTCGCCGTGGAGACGCGGAACTGGCGGGCGCCCAGGATGGTGCGAAGCGCCCGCAAGATCTGCGGCTCGTCGTCAATCACCAGGACGTGAGGATGTTGGTTCATGGCTTTCCATCTCTCGCGGCCGCGCACCTTCCCACGTCAACGGCAACAGGAACTTGAAGGCCACACCTCCGGAAAGGTTCTCGACCCAGATGCGCCCGCCGTGAGCCTCGACAATTCCCTTGCAGATCGAGAGCCCCAAGCCGGTCCCCGCAACCTGATCCTGGGCTGTGAAGCGGAAGAATTTTTCAAAGATACGCTCCACGTAGATTTCAGGGATCGCCGGGCCTTCGTTGCTGACCTCGACCAAGACCCACGGGGCTTGCGCTCGTGCCACGATGCGAATCGTTGTCCCGTGCGGCGAGTACTTGATACTGTTGCTCAATAAGTTGCGGAATACCTGTTCGATCTCTACCCAATCCACAGGAACGAGTGGCAGGTCGTTGGGCAACTCCGCCACGACATGGTGTTGAGCCAGTGCCGACTTCATGTGGCCCAGCACCGACTGCAGTATTTCGCCCAGATCGTTCCATTGTCTTTGGGGCCTGAGCGAGCCGGCCTCGATGCGCGACATATCTAGCAGGTTGCCCACCAATTCGTTGAGATGGTCGGTCTCTTCCTCGACCGCCTGCAGCAGTTGCTCGCGCGCCTCCGACTCCCAGGGGACCAACGCCGTGCGCAGGCTGGTCACCGAGGCCTTGATCGTGGCCAATGGCGATCGAAGTTCGTGGGAGACTGAAGAGAGAATCGCCGCTTTGAGGGCATCGCTCTGAACCAGCGCTTGGGCGCGGCTCTTGGCCTCGGCCAGGCCCACCCGCTCCACGGCCAGCGCGGCTTCGCGGCTGAATGTACCGAGCAGCCGTCGTTCGCCTGGAGTGAGGCCGCCCGCTGCTCGCCAGAGGGCAATCTCTCCCATCATCCCTCGCATGCCAAGAATGGGGAGGGCAATCGTCGGCCGCGATTGCGGTGCGGCAGGGCTGGAGGGCAAGGCGATCACTTCCAGCGCACCTCCCGGCTCCGCTTGCAGGCTGACCTGCGCCACATCTCCTCGGAAGGTCGCCAGCACATGTTCCGCCAACGCCTGCAGAATGGTTGTGTCATCGTGGAGCCCCGCCAGGGCGGCGGTCAGCTCGTGCAAGTGCACCGCCTCATGCTCGCGGGCTTGGGCGCGCGCCAGGTTGGATTCGGCGCGGCCGACCAGCCGGCTCATCGTGACCGCCACGACCAGAAAGACCACCAGCGAGAAGAGGTCCGCCGCATGCAGCACATGCAGGGTGAAAAAGGGTGGCAGGAAGAAGTAGTTGAAGGCGACAAAGGCTCCCAGGGCGGCGACCAGACCCGGCACCAGGCCCCAAAAGGCCGTGCTCAAGCCTACCGGGAGTAGATAGAGCAGGGCAACGGTTGGCGTCGTCACCCAGTTGCGGACCAGGAGCATCAGCCCGCTCGCCAGAGCAACCGTCAACGCGGCGAGTATGGATCGAAAAGTGATGTGAATGGCCGTGCGCTGCATGTTGCCTTTCGCTCGGAGCGGCGCTCTTTCGTGGGGGACAGTCCAGGATCGAGCCTCTCCGCTCGAGGGTTTCGGGGCCGTGCGACCCGCAGGCGGCAGGCGGAATGGATGTGTTCCGCTCGACTGGAATGGATTCGGCCGATCCTCACGCGCATCCGCTCGCCACGCGCGTTCCATCCAGGCGCGGGTCAAGACCCCAGGCATGTGGGCCCACCGCGTGCACCGCCCGGAACCCCTGGCCGGCGCCTCGGCCGGCCGTGCCGCTTACGGACAGGCCTGGAAGCTCACGTCGGTGAAGACCCGTCCGCGGATCAGTTTGTTCTGCTTGTCGGTGACCACGAATTGGTAATACAGCCACGCGTTGCTGAAGCTGCCATAGGTTGGGATGTCGGACGAATGGTAGGTCCGGGTGTACTTGCCACCCGAGCCGGGCTTCATCGCCGTCCCTTCGTCCCAGTCGGTCTTGGAGGCGGTCGACTTATCTTGTGTGCGCAGGAATAGGATGACGTTCTTCACCTGGTCTGGGTTGGTGACCGTGATTCGGAACGTGATCTCCTTCGGGTCACAGCCGCCGGCGCCTTTGTAGAGAGTCTTGGTCGAGACCTCCGGCGCGCCCATCGTGATCACACCGGTCGTCGGGCTCGGCGCGATCGTTGGCGGCAAAGTAGGCGCCGTGGTGGGCGGTGGAGGCAACGTGGGCTGTTCGACCGTCGCAACAGGCTGAGTCGGAAGCTCGACCTGTTGGGTGGGAAGCAGCACCACCGGCTGGGTGGGGGCCGGTGCCGTCTGTGGACCGACGAGCCCGGGCACGTTGCAGGCGATGGCGCTGGCGACCAGAATGCTCCACACAAGAAACAATGCCTTCGGCGTTTGGCGAGCAGTCATCGTATTGTCCCTCACGGTTGGGCTGGCTGAATTCCGAACGGTCTTCTAGACGGCTATTCTACATTGCCTTTCGGCTTCTGACGAACGGTGAGCCCATCCAGGAGGGAGCCGAAATCCTGCTCAAGGTCACTTGCCAAATGCCGGCCCACCCCCATAATAGAGAAGCAGTAAGGACCCTAACCTGCCCAGCCGGCCTGGCGATGGAGGGAAGCACGATGGATCTGGAGGCGTTGCCGCGCGAAGATCTGGTCACCCTGGTGAAGATCTACGCCCGCAGTTGGCTGGCGCACGACGGCTGCTGGTTCCTAGCCGCGGAGGAGCGCCACGGCCTGGCCGACGCTATTGAGCTCGATCGAGCCGCCTGGGCGCGCTTCGCCCCGGCGGAGGCCCGGCGCATCATGGAAGCGTTTCGCATTCCTCACGGCGGCGGGCTGTGGTCGCTCGGCCGCGCGCTCGAGTACCGGCTGTACGCGACCGTCAACCGACAGGAATGCCAGGCCGTGGACGACCACTTGATGCGCTTTCGTATGCTCGAATGCCGGGTGCAGGCCACGCGCCAGCAGAAAGGACTGCCGGCCTTCCCGTGCCGCTCGGTTGGGATCGTCGAGTACACCGAGTTCGCCCGCGCGGTCGACCCGCGCATCCAGACGCGCTGCTTGCACGCCCCGCCCGACCCGGTCTCGAACTCTTATTGCGAGTGGGAGTTCGCGCTGCCGCACTAGCCAGGGTCCGACGAGCGCCTCAACTGGCAGGTTTCGAGGCTGCCCATCCCGGGGCAGCCTTTTCTTGTTGTGCCATACACATCTGCCCGAGCCGATGGTGTCAGTTTGCGCCGCTCAGGGCAAGTCGCAGTCGCATGTGTCTCTCGGCGCAGGACCTGCCTGCTAGCCCGCGACCAAGCGCAAGCGCCCGCTGGGAGTCGTCGGCGCGCGGCAACCCACGCGCATGCCGCGCGCAGGCAGCCAACGGTAAGGCATGCTATGCCCTCTCCCACGTCGAGCCCCGAATTGGGCGTCAGGTGCAGGGCGGATCACGGCTTTGGATGTGCGGCGAAGAAGGACCACAGGACATCCGTGGCGTCCAGCTCCATCGGCGGCGGGTCGCCCCCTTGCCACGCCGCTACGCCGCCCGGCCAGGCATGCCCCCCACCCTCGATCGCGTACAGCTCGACCGCCGAGCCCGCAGCGCAGGGTGCGTAGGTTGTGTGTGTCACGATTCCGGACACCTCGACCCTCGCCACGGCGGGGCACTCGTCGGCCTTCAGCCAGAAATTGATCGACTCCGCCACAGAGGCAAAGTCCACGCCGGCCAGAGACTCCGGCCCGACGCCTCCCTCAAACGGCAGGTGCTGGTCGGCGGTGCCGTGAATGTGCAGGATGGCCACCGGTGCGCTCGGCGCGCACCCAAGTAGGTTTTGCGTTCCGGCGACTGAGCCGATGGCGGCCACGCGATCCGCCATCTCGCACGCCAGCCGGTAGGAAAGGATGCCGCCGTTCGAGATGCCCGTGGCATAGATGCGCCGGGGGTCAACGGGGAAGCGTGCCGCGATGTCGTCTATGACCGCGCGCACAAAGCCGACATCGTCGACATTCTCGCGCTGTGCATACCCGCAGCACGTCCCGCCGTTCCAGGTGAACAGCCGGTCGTCAAGCGCTCCGCTCCCGTTGGGGTACGCCACCAGGAATCCTTCACGATCGGACTTGCGGCTGAAGCCAGTGAGGGCTGGCATGTACGAAGCCGTGCCGAGCCCGCCATGAAAGGCAAGCACCAGCGGCACCGGCCGGGCCGCGCCCAGCCCGGCGGGCACGTGCAAAGCGTACGACCGATCCCTCCCGGCGTGGGTCAGAGCAGCTCGTGGTCCCCCGGCGCGAGGCTCGCAATCATTGAGGGGGGCGGCGCAAGCTCCGCCGTGGGAGATGCGAGGCGGCACGCGAGCAGCAAGCCGAAGATGATCCACAAAGGCAAAACGGCGCGCCGGGCAGCTGTCATGGGCGCTAGAGCAGTTCGCTCAGGTCCATCCCGCGCTGTGTGGCGCGGGCGATCATCCAATCCTTGATCGAGCCCATGGGGATCTCGGCCTCCGCAGTCGGCCGTCGCACGAGCGCCAGCGCTCCGTCCGGGCAGGCCGCCGCGCACACCCCGCAGCCCAGGCAGCGGCCATCGTCAACCTGCGCCAGGCGATCCGCCATGCGCAGCGCGTGGAACGGGCAGTGATCCACGCACAATTCGCATCCCTGGCACAGATCGGTATCCACCTGATTGATGAAAGCCGAGCGCGCAACAGCGTTGGCCATGCCGAGTTCGGAAATCCCGCGCAGGATGCCGCACGAACATGTGCAGCAGTTGCAGATGTACCACAGGCCGCGCTGGTAATTGCTGAGCGAGTGCACCAGGCCCGCCTGCGCCGCGCGGCGCAGTGTGTCCATCGCCTCGTCCTGCGACACGGCGCGGATGACCGGGTTGTGGTCGAAGTAGTTGGGCATCGCCGAGAGGCCCATGCACACGTCGATCGGGTGGCCGCACGCCTGGCCCAGCAGCGACTTCTGCTTGCGGCAGATGCAATCTAGAACGCCCCACGCCTTGGCGCCCGCCACCAGGTCGGCGACGCTTTCGTAGGGGCGGATCTCCATGTCAACTTTCACACTCGCGCCGATCGGTACCACGCGATGGATGGGCGGCTGCATCGAGAGTGCCGCGCCGAGGGCCTGCTTGTAGTAGCGCTCGAAAACTTCGGCCAGCTCTCGGTCCAGGTTGCCCACCTGGGCCTCATAGATGCCCACGATGAACGGCATCAGCCGGAAGCCGAGTTCCTTCTCGAGCGGGCGCGTATCGATGAGGCCCTTGCGCACCATCGTCTTGAGCAGCGCGCGCGTTTCGCCCGGATCGCGGCCCAGGCGCTCCGCCACCTGGCTCGCCGTCTCAAGGGTCAGCTTGAGCTGCGCTGCCAGCGCCGCTTCTTCGGGCGTAAAGATGCGCCGCAGAATCTCGAGCTCGAGCCCCTCAGGCGTCGCCGGATAGCCGTTGGGGATGGTGTTGAGCCGTTCCGCGAGGCGTTGATACGGGTTGTCCATCGCTCCCTCTCCCTCGTGACGATGTGTGACAACGCTGCACGCCCCTATTGTAGGTGTGGAACGCCACGTGCGCCAGCGTGAACGCGGCTCCCGCTTGAAAGGCCGCCTACCTGGAATAGGGCACGCGTTGCATGCTCAGCCGTTAAGTTACGACCGGTGCCATGAGCAACATCCGCCGCTAGAAATGGACAGGGCAGCGCGTGCTTCATGCATGCGCTGCCCTGTCCCCTGCCCCGGCGTGTTCAGCCGCCGCGCCCCTCCATTCGAAGGCGATTAGTACGACTGCACCGCCGGCAGCGATATTGAATCTCCCTTGGCGCAGGGGTTAGTCGCCGACAGGCTGAGCACACCGTTGTAGTACAGCACCGACCAAGCCTGGTTGGCCTCGCTCCAGATGTTGTACCCTCCCGGCATCCCCCACAGGATCGCCGGCTTCAGCACCACCGGGACCTCGATCGATTCGCCCAATGCCAGATCCGGAAGAGGCAGGCCTTTGCCTTCGTAGACCTGGTAAAACCCTCCATCCTTGAGGTCCGGCCCCGACGAGAACTTACCCCCGGCCGGTGAGACTTTGGCCGTCACGCCCGACATAAGGGCGATATTGCTCTTGCCGAGGTAGGGCGCGCTGCCTTTGCAGGTGTCGGCCGATTCGGGCACCGCCGGATCGCGGGTAATGCGCAGCGTGATCATCGGCATCTGGTAGTCGCCCAGCGGGTCCGGCTTGATCGGTACGCCATCCGGCACATAACTCACGGACTCCGAGAGAGCGTATTCCATTTCCTCCAGCCCCGCCTGCAACCCCTGCTTTATCTGCTCCTGGAGTTGTTTCTTGAATTCATCCTTGGCCGCCTCAAGCGCTGCGCCGGTGAGGCCCTTGGTCACCTCGGGAGGTATCCCCACCGAGGCTACCGCCTGCTCCGCCAGGTACTCGGAAAAGTAATCCATCCCGCCGTTGAGGACTTCTGCGAAATTGGGAATGCTGGGGGGCAAGCCGATCGCTGCCAGCCCGACCTTGAGAAGTGATTTCAGGCAGGAGTTGTCGCACCAGCCGGAGGGGACGAAGTTGGCGACGAGCGATACGACTGCATCCTGCAATGAGTTGTACGCCTCGCTCAAAGCACCCAGCCCCTCCACCAGGAGATCGCCCAGCACGTCGAGCAAACCTTTCTTCTTGGGCAGGGGTTTGCACAGCTTCGTCCCTTCCTCGTAAGTGAAGGGATTGAACCCGATTAGTACCGTGGTCGTCTTGGTGACGATGAAGCAGCCCTCGTGGCCGCTTGTGGGTTCGATCCAGCCGTGGTAGGAAAGGATGTCGATAATGTACGGCTTGGGCGCCGGCGTCGGCGTCGGCGGGCAGGTCGGCTTGTTAGGGTCGGTCAGGCACGAGAGGTCCATGTCGAGCGGAGGCTGGTTGTCGCCATCCCAATGCAGGCGCACGATTGTCGACACCGGCGCGATGAAGTTGCTTCCCTTGCGCGGCACCACCCGGAAGTAGAAGTCGGGCATGGCTAGCAGCGGGCCTTTCTGGCTCACCTCCACCACCCCACCCTGGCTCAACTGATTGCCCTGGCCTGCCGATTGCCCCCCCGCTCCCGGAAACGGATTCTTGATCCCCACCAACGTGAGAACATCGTTGACCCCGGTCGAGACGGCCTTGATCAGGGAGGCTATTGCCTTGGCGAAAGCGCTCCCCTGCCCGGCTTTCGCCGTGGGTATGTCCTGCTTCGGCGGTGTGGGCTGGTATGCGGCAAGTGCGGAGAGGTCGACGGTAAACACGCAGTTGGCACAATTCACGTCCCAGGTCTTCACCAATCCCCCGGGCGTCTGCGGATCGCCCTGGGCATCATATGGAAAGATCGAGGCCTGCAATAGCCCGCTGTCGGCACCGAGCTTGTCCTGCCATTCGAACACCTGCTTCCTGCCCTGGAGCGATCCGTAGTAGTAGACCGTGTCGACCCACACGCCCATGTAAATCTCATTCTTGAGACCTGGCGCCTCACCGCCAAGGCTCGACCCGAGCAGTTCCGGCTGCGAAGCCTCGACGATGAAAAGAACCAGCTCGTCGCCCGGGGTCCAGTACTCGGGCTCGGGCTCCTTGGGCGGATCGCACTCGGGAGATTCCACACTTACGTTCACCTCGTATAGCCGGCCGGCTTCACCCGGGATAGGGGGGAAGACAAACATCCCCGGCCTCCCTCCGGGATGGACTCCCACTCCGCGCACCATCCCGGTTGGGTCGAACGCATCCGGCGCGCCAAGCATGCCCAGGGGTTGGAAGCGAACCGAAACATCGGAAGGGGCGGGATCACATCCCTGAACGAAGAGGGTCGCCACGGGCGAGTCCGCGAGCACCCTCGTGGGAGTCGAGGTGAAGGTCGGCGTCGGCGGTCGAGTCGCGGTGGGTGTGGGGGTCTTAGTGGGCGTGCGCGTCGGCGGGCGTGTGGGTTGCGGTGGGGGCGGCGGAGGCGTCGAGGTGTAGCGCCCGGGCGTCGGCGTAAACACGCGCTGCGCGCTCGGCCCGGCCGAGACCCCCAATGGCACGAGGCCCAGAAGGATCGAGGCGGCCACGATGGCACCGGTAAGCCGGAAGAGGAGAGAACGGCTGTGCGACATTGGGACCCTCCCTGGAAGGTGGGATGAACGGCCGGGCCAACCTGCCTCGCACGCGCGGAGGCCGGAAGAGCGCGCCCCCGGGATGGCGCGCGGTCGAATCGGAGAGTGGGCTTGTCTGTGCGCTGGGATCGGTGCCGCGGGCAACCGCGGCGGGCTCGAATACGTAGCGAGCGCGCCGCGCGGCGGGACCCGCATGGTGGCCCAGCGGTAGTCCCGCACAGGTCGTGCAGCGAATGTCCTCGCGCCACGTTCTTCGGCGGAGGAATCGCGGTCGAGGTTGTGGGTGGCCTCGTTGCCACATCGCTTGTCCCCTCATCCGCAGCTCGCGATGGTTGGAGGCATTCGACGTGCTGGCGGGAGACAGGCATGCGGCGGAAACGGGCCAGCCCACCCCGGTTGGTGGATTGCGAGATTATACATCACTTTGTTGATGCAAATTGGGGATTAAGTCAATGGGGAAGTGACGATTGGGTTGCCAACGGCCTTGGGTTCGCCCTCTTGCCTACCACGTCCGTCGGCGCCAGCGACACACGTTTCAAGCGCTGGAATCGCCATGACGCACGATGTGCGAGGGGAACGCGGAGCCGCTCTCGGTCTGGCTCTCGGGCACTCGTCTGTCATGCGGCTAGTGCAACACTGAGTGATTAGCCCTCCGGTGATCATCCAGAAGACGCCGGAGCCGGCGATGGCGACCAGAACCTGAAGAACATTGTCGCCTCCGCCGTGAGCACGGTCAAGCCCAGGCCCGCTCGCACCGTGGCTGGCGTCCATGTCTTTGCCCTTGCCAATCCGGGTCAGCATCCATTGCGCCAGCGCGGCCATCCCGCCGATGAGCCCGGCTGTGCCGCCCGTCCAGACAAGCGCCACGCCAAACCCCGTGAGTGTTCGCATGTGGAGGAACCAGGCAACGGCAGCCGCCGCTGCGACAACTACAACATCGCAGGCAATGACTTTGGGGACGACGCCGGACACGATGCTAGGGGACTGATGCCTGGTCATCAGTCTACCCAGGCACGACGGCGATATGGCTGGCCACCTGGATCCTCGACAGTTCTAGGATCGTAGACCAAAGGGATTGAAGTCGGTGTTGGCGTCAAACACGTCCGATTGCTCGGCACGCTTCAGGCTGTTGACCACTAGATAGGTTAGAGGCGTCGCCAACGCTTCGTAAGCGCTCTTGGTCAGCCACTGCGAAAGGATGGTGACCCCGATGACGCTTGCCGGCACCACTCCTGCGAACGCGGCCGCGATGAAGACGGTCGAGTCGGCACCCTGCCCCACCACGGTGGAGAGAATCGTGCGCAGCCACAACCAGCGGCCGGCGGTGGCAACCTTCAATCGCGCCAACACCAGCGAATTGAGGAACTCACCGACCAGGTAGGCCGCAAAGGAGGCTGCCAGGATGCGTGGGGTCGACCCAAGAATCGCCCAATACGCTTGCTGTGCTTCGGCCGGGCCGCTGTAAGCCCCCGCGTTCCAGAACGCGGCCGGCGGCAGGAGCCCTGCCAACCAGATCGCCCCAACTGCAACCACGTTGCAGGCGAAACCAGTCCAAATGACCTGGCGTGCGCGGGCATACCCGTACACCTCGGTCAACACATCGCCGAGGATGTATGTGATGGGGAAGAGGATGACAGCCGCCGGCAGCACCAGCGGGCCGACTTGCGCCAGCTTCGCGGCGATGATATTCGAGGTCACCAAGGCCGTGACGAAGGCAGCCGTGACCAGTGGATAGAAGCGCAGGGTCTTCATGGCGAGACCGGAGCGGGTGGTGGAATCAGTCCCGCTGCGGTGCGGCACCGGGTGTCTTTTCGTGGGCTGTTTCGACCGTGATGGAGATGCCTCCCCGCGGCTTGAATGCGCCGACGACCTCGATCCAATGCGGGTCCAACGCCTGGCGCAGGTCGTCGAGGATTGTGTTGATCACGTGTTCGTGGAATACGCCCTCATTGCGGTACGACCATAAGTACAGCTTGAACGACTTAGATTCGAGGATGCGCCGGTCGGGAACGTAGCGTACCGTGAGCGTGGCAAAATCGGGCTGGCCGGTGGCCGGGCACACGCACGTGAACTCATCCGTGGTCAAGGCGACGGTGTAGAAGCGCCCCGGCGTGTGATTCGGGAAAGTCTCGAGTTTCTTGGAGGGTTGAGCGTCTCGCCCAAGCAGCGTCAGGCCGTCGAGATCGGAGGGTTGCGTCGTCACGTTGGGCTCCCGGCTGGAGATCGATTGGCCGGGCTGGCAGCCCGCACTTTCTCCCACAGGCGGCAGAAAGTGCATGCGCCCGGCGCTGACGTCGGCTGCCCACAGGTAGGGCAGGTATTCAATTCTGAGGCGGGCAGTTGGGGTGCGAAAAGCCCTTGTTCCTTGGCCTGCAAGAAGCTGAGGTAGAACTGCAGCTTGGCGCCTGGCCGATCGCCCTCCATGATATTGAGGATGTCCTTGTTGTAGAGCGTCGTCGAGCCCTCGGCGAACGGGCACTCCTCGTAGATATACTCGATGCCCCGCAGCAGCGCGTAGGCCGCTGTTTCGCGCTCGTAGATGCGGCAGAAGGGCTTGGCCTTGCGCGCCAACCCCGGGTGGCTCGCAGGCAGAACCGGCGCCTGGCGCGCCAGATAGCCGCCGGCCCAATGCAGTGTGTTCTGCATCAGCACGGCCGCCTCATCATCCAGGTTGTGGCCGGTCACGAGCACGTTGAACCCGCCATCGCGCGCCACGCGGTTCATGACGTGCCGCTTAACGAGCCCGCACACCGAACATGGCTTGCCATGACCGCGATTGGAGATGGTGGCCGCCTCGGGGATGGTGGCCCCGTACAGCTCGCGCACATCCACGACGTTCAGCGTGAGCGCCCGCTCATCGGCGAACTTCTGGCTGAGATCCCGCGAGGTGAGTGAGTATTCCGCCTCGCCCTGGATGCCCAAGCCGATGTACAACCCCTCCGTGGAGTACCCCAGCCGCCACAGGATGTCCCACAGTGAAAGTGAATCCTTGCCGCCGCTGACAGCCACGAGAACGCGCTCGCTGCGTTCGAACATGTCGTACAGCTCGATGGCCTTCTGCGCCTGCTGCGGCAGCCATTCAAGGTAATGCTCGCGACAAAGCGCCAGCTTGTGCTGGCGCATATTGATGGCGGCCTTCTCCCCACACGTGCGGCACTTCACGGCCGGCCTCCGCGGATGTGCTGACGCAGCGGTGCGTCAGCCACCTTCTTCGCGCCCATCGTCAGGAAAAGGCAAGCGACCAGCACCGCCTGCATCACCGGACGCCCGAAGTACAGACCCAACCCGAACATACCGGCAAAGCCGATCAGCCATGCCAAGTCCCAGTGGCGGATGAGCGAAAGGACGAGCAACGCAGCCGCGATGCCAAGCAGCGCCTCACACGGCTGCAGGATGACCATTCCGCCCAGGATTGCAGCCATCCCCTGCCCGCCCTGGAACCGCGCGAAGACCGAAAAATCGTGCCCCAGGGCAACCGCAACCGCGGCCAGGTAGGGCAGCAACGTCTCGCTGCTCAACACCTTTGCCAGCCAGACGGCCAACATGCCCTTGAAGATATCCACTGCGGCAATCGTGACCCCGGCGACGTGACTCACGGTAAGGTAGGCGTTCCGGGCACCCAGATTGCCGTCGCCCGTTCTCCGCAGATCAACCCCGTAGCGGCGACTGATGATGTATGCCGTCGGAAAGGAGCCGATCAGGTACGCGCCAACCAAGATCAACCACGCCGGCGGATTCATCCGACGCTCCTTCGCTGCCAGGTCCTGGCCTAGCCGCCCGAGATGACGGCCACCAACCGGATTTCTTCACCGGGCCTGAGGATGATGTCGTCGGTGAGCAACTCGCCGCTGCGCGTGGCAAGAATCGCTTCCGGGGAGAGACCGACCTTGCGAATGGCATCGCGCAACGTCGTTCCCGGTGCCACCTCGAAGCTCCTACCGCGGAAGGTCAGGTGCGCTCGTTGGCTCTCGCTGCTCACCTTCACATTCTACCTTTGCGCCAATGCGCGAGTCAACCAACCCGTGCCCGTTCGTGCAATCGTGCACCATGCGGCTGCCCGGACCCGCAGCCTCAGCCAATTCGAGCCAATTCCTGCCTGCACCTCGGGCGGGCAAACGGGGTTTATAGATGCAGGAAGCACCCCACCCAAACCACACCGAGGGAGCCGCAGCCGATGGGCAAAACTGTGATCGTCACCGACAGCACTGCGTACATCCCGAAATCGATTGCCGAACGCTATGGGATCCGAGTCGCGCCGCAGATTCTGATCTGGGGCAAGGAGACCTTTCGCGACGGCATCGACATCTTGCCGGACGCTTTCTACGCCCGGCTGAAGACCTCCAAGGAGATGCCATCCACCTCGCAGGTCTCGCCCGGGACGCTGACCAGCATCTTCCAGCCGATCCTCGACGCTGGGGATTCGGTACTGGGCGTGTTCATTAGTGGCAGCCTCTCAGGGACGATGGCCTCCGCCATCCAGGCCAAAGATGGGCTGGTGGGGCAACCCATTGAGCTGGTGGATTCGCGCACGACGGCGATGGCGCTGGGTTTTCAGATTCTCGCGGCGGCGCGGGCGATCGAGGGCGGCGCATCGCTCAAAGAGGCTGCGGCTGTGGCCGTGCGAGCCCAGCAGAACACCGGCGTGATGTTCGTCGTCGACACGCTTGAGTTTCTTCACCGCGGTGGACGAATCGGCGGTGCTGCGAAATTCTTGGGTACCGCCCTCAGCCTCAAGCCGCTGCTGGAAGTGCAGGAAGGCAAGGTCGAGGCAATCGAACGCGTTCGGACCAAGACCAAGGCGCTGGAGCGGATGCTCGACCTGATCGAAGAGCGAATGGGCAAACGCACCCCGGTGCGCTTGGCGACGGTGCATGCCGCGGCGCCGGAGGAAGCACAGCGCGTCCTGGAGACCGCGAAGGCGCGCTTTGCCCCGGTGGAGTCCTTTCTGACCGAGGCCAGCCCGGTGGTGGGCACGCATGCCGGGCCGGGGACGGTGGGTCTGGCCTACTGCGCGGGCGTGTAGCCGGGGCGAGTGGGCAACGCCTGCCATGGGGGGACGTCCGGGGCGACACCGCAGCAACGTTCAGACCCATCAATCGCGATGATATCCGCAGGGCGGGGTGACCCCCGCCCTGCGGCATGAGATGGCCGGACAGGTGCCCCTGAGTCAGGGCCGGGTCACGGCGCATGATCCGGTGCGACAATAACGGGAAGGTCGCCGGCGGGTTGGGGATGCGACCCTGAGTAAGTCCAGACACATGTGAGACAGTCAGAGTAGACCCTCGGAACGAGGGTAGACAGAAATACGCATCGGGGTCATCCTTGGGGTGGCTTAGACCAACCAAGGAGAAAACCCCGATGCGCATGCTGACTCTACCACGCGCTTTTTACTACCTCGCTGGCCATCGCCTTCCCCGCCTCTCACCCAAAGGTCAGGAACAACTGCGGATGCTCTCGGCCTGGCATGCTTTGCGTCGGCGGGGACTCACGAGCAGCGAAGCCAGCCAGACGCTGGAGGTATCGCGGGCCACTCTGTACCGTTGGTCCAAGCGGGTGCGCCAAGAGGGCTTGAAGGGGTTGGAGAACGGCAGCCGACGACCTAAGCGATGCCGGAAGCGTTGCTGGGGCGCTCCCCTGGTGGCCAGGGTCCAACAGCTGCGAGAAACCTACCCGGGCTGGGGGAAAGACCCCTTGACTGTGCTGCTGGGCCGGGAGAGCCGCACACCCTCGATGTCAACCGTGGGTCGGATCTTGAGCTACCTAAAGCAACGGGGCTACCTGCACGAACCGCCGCGCCATGGAACGAGGCATCGAAAACACTACGTTGCAGGGCCTTCCTGCCTGGCGGCAGACAGGTCGCCATCCGCAAGCCGCGCGACTACCCGGTCGCCGCGCCAGGCGACCTGGTGCAGATCGACACCATGGACGTGCGACCGATGCCCGGCCTCACTCTCAAGCATTTCACGGCCTGCGACACCATCTCCCGCTGGAACGAGCTCGAGGTCCACAGCCAAGCCACTTCCACCACTGCCGCCAACTTCCTGGAGGGCCTGCTGCATCGCATGCCTTTCCCAATCAAAGCCATCCAGGTCGATGGCGGATCAGAGTTCAGGGCTGCCTTCGAACGGGCCTGCCAACTCCGCGGTGTCCAGCTCTTCGTCCTGCCACCCTATTCCCCAAAGTTGAACGGACGGGTGGAGCCTGCTCCGCGGCCCCTGGCGGAGCGCGCCCACCGCACACATCTCGAAGGGTTCTATGACCACTACGATGGCGAGCTCAACCTTGGCCCACTCAACCAGGCTTTATCCCGTTGGCAGAGGATCTACAACTTCGTGCGACCCCACCGGGCGCTTGACAGGCACACCCCCGCCGGCTACATTCGGGCTTGCCACCCCCACCTGGCCCCGAAACTGTCTCACATGTACTGAACTCATACACTCCCTTGACGGAAGCGGAGGCGAGGGATACAATCTGGATCGAGTAAGGCACGTCAATCGATGCGGGGTAGAGCAGTGGCAGCTCGTCGGGCTCATAACCCGGAGGTCCCAGGTTCGAGTCCTGGCCCCGCTACCTTGAAAGAACCGTAGCCCACCAGGCTACGGTTCTTTTATGAGCCCGGAGGTCTGCGATGGCAAGAATCCTTCCGT
>Ga0315277_10001750_pt1 | contig 31016 bp, 20 predicted proteins | sample YL17G05_15_MG_FD_203695 | JGI IMG/M metagenome (GOLD analysis project Ga0315277, IMG submission 203695) | Sediment microbial communities from Yellowstone Lake, YNP, Wyoming, USA - YL17G05_15 | ecosystem: Environmental > Aquatic > Freshwater > Lake > Sediment | place: USA: Wyoming | collected...
TTCCGTCATGCTTTCCTCCTCTCGCTGCTAACCGCGCCACCCGCTGCCACGCGCAGTGTAGTCCAAGCGATGCTGGTCGGCAAGAGTCCTGAGCCGTGGGTGACCGCAGAACCCGACGGGCAGTCCGGGCGGCGCCTTATAGGAACCCGACCGGCCGCCCACACGCGCCAAGAGCGCCGCGAACAGCAGCACGCCGAGACACAACCCCAGCCGGCGGCCGAAAGCCCCACACAGGGCAACGTCCGCCGCCGTTCGCGGCGACGCGGCCGCGCCCTCGAAGTCGGTGCCTCTCTGTGTGGCGTGCGGCACGCCACAATGACGATGCGGAGCGCTCCCGTGAGCCGCGCACTGTAGTTGGTCGGGAATCGCCGCTCTGGTACAATGCGGGTTGCATGGGGTGCTCGGCGGTGGTGACTGTGGTTGGTCGGGAATCGCCGCTCTGGTACAATGCTTCCCTGGCGAGGTTCCACAACAGGAACACTGTAGTTGGTCGGGAATCGCCGCTCTGGTACAATGGCGGGTTGGGTGATGTCTGTCGGCAACCCACTGTAGTTGGTCGGGAATCGCCGCTCTGGTACAATGAGGCGACGAGCGGTGAGCGTCCACCGGAAACTGTAGTTGGTCGGGAATCGCCGCTCTGGTACAATGCAGGTCGGTGTCGGCAGCGATGCCGATATACTGTAGTTGGTCGGGAATCGCCGCTCTGGTACAATGTCGTACTCGCGCTTGCACCTCGGGCAAACACTGTAGTTGGTCGGGAATCGCCGCTCTGGTACAATCTTTGCCTCTCGGTCTGATGATCGGCCACGACTGTAGTTGGTCGGGAATCGCCGCTCTGGTACAATGAGGCAACCGCTCATTGAGTAGGATGGCCTACTGTAGTTGGTCGGGAATCGCCGCTCTGGTACAATCACGCCCCCCAGGAGCGCCCGTCGAGGGAGACTGTAGTTGGTCGGGAATCGCCGCTCTGGTACAATCCACCACAGTCGCACCACGCGCATATATTCACTGTAGTTGGTCGGGAATCGCCGCTCTGGTACAATCCTCCTCTTTGGGCATCTCGTATCGGAACTACTGTAGTTGGTCGGGAATCGCCGCTCTGGTACAATCAACGGGTGCGCTCACCCCCAGTACAACCACTGTAGTTGGTCGGGAATCGCCGCTCTGGTACAATCGAGGCCCCCGGAGTCGGGCTCTCCGGGGGCTTCAGATCTCCTCTGGGGTCACAGGAGCAGCAGTTGCTCCGGCCTTTTCTCGGGGCGTTCCCGCGCCCGGGCGACGAAGACCTCCATTTTTCCGAACTGGCGATCTGTCACCGACAGCACTCTGACTTCGCCCTTAGGCGGCAGCATCGCCCGGATCTTCCGACGATAGGTGAAGGCCGCCTCCTCGCTCGGGCACCAGCGCCCGTAGATCGAGTATTGCAGCATCGTGAACCCCTCCCCCATCAGCCGCGTCCGGAATCGCGCGTAATCGTGCCGCGCCCGGGCCTCGACGACAGGCAGATCGAACATCACCAACACCCACATGCTTCTATAACCTGACAGGTTGCGCCGCGCTGGCATCACAACTCCGGCAGTACGAGCGTCCTGCGTTCGCCCGCGAACACCGCCGCCAGGCTTGCCGCGGTCCGTTGCGCGACGTCGAACAGTGTTCGACTCTCACCACCTACATCAAGCCGCCTCATCAACGCCCCAATCAGAGCGGCCTTCGCCGCTTTGTCGAGGAGCGCGTCTGCGCCGTACTTGTGACAGTAGGCCGCGGTCACGCGATCCACCATCGGCCGGAACGGCTCCATGAGGTCATCCGCCAGCGCGAACGCGTCATAGCGGTTGTGATGGTGGAGTCCCAGACACGGGTGTAATCCGGCCGCGCAGACCGCTCGCGCCACGATCGCGCGCAGCACCGCGTAGCCGTAGTTGAGCAGGCGGTTCTGGTTGTCCCCATAGCGATCGCGGCGGAAACGCGGGTCCGCGAACAAGGCTGGCCAGTAGCGGCGGGAGGCCTCGGCCTCCACGTTCGCGGGGTCCCCTGAACGGACCCTGGGCAGCAGCTCTGACAAACCCGAGTCGTGGCCGTTGAGTTCGGTGAGGACTCGGGCCTGGGCACGGATCTTCGTCTTCACCACGCTCTGCCACAGACGCTTGCGGACCGGCAGTGAGGCCTGCGCCTGCAGGGCAAACCGCTCGCCCTGGGTGAAGTGGGCCTCCAGCGGCAGCAGCATCCCGGCAGGCATGTGCTTGGCATCACAGGGGACGAGCATTCCCCCGGCTGCTGCGAGGCCGGCAAGCACGGCCTCGGTCAACACCACCTGGGGCTGGGCCAACAGCAGCACCGCCACTTCCCCCAGCGGGATCGTCGTTTCGGGTTCGCCTCGCCGAGCTATGACCAGGCAGGAGTTGCGCACGTTGAGGCGCGCCGGTCCCTCCGCCAGGTCGATGACCCGCTCACTCATACGCCCACCCCCGTTGGGCAGGAGCTTGCTCCTGCCACTCCCCCGTCAGTCGCTCGCCCGCCGCACCTCGCCCCAAGGCGTCACCACGACCTTGCGGCAGTTCCGTCTCCGGAGCGGGTCTACGTCCGACCTGCCCCACGCGCCCAAGGCCTGGATGTCAGCCTTCTTCCGAGCGTCCTTGATGCTCACGAAGGCCACCTCGACCCGACCGGTCTTGCTCACTGACACCGTTCGGATCGCGTAGAGCCCGGCAGCCGAGCAGGGCCGATCGGAACCGTCCTTCTTACCTTGTTCCGCATCCAGCTCGATTATCTCACCACCGGCGAGGGAGAACTTGAGTTCCTTACCCGGCCTGTGGTCGTGCTGGACCACTGGCTGCCGGGCCTTCAGGCGCTGCATCGCCTTCAGGGTGCTCACAACGATGCCCTCCCACTTGGGCTGGCCCTTTCGGTCGGTGGTCTCGATGATCTCGACGTGGTGATTGGAGCCGAGCTTGACGTGGCGGCCTGAGGCACCAGTGCCGATGGGCTCTGTCGTGATGGGCACTCGCAGGCGGACCGAGTGAATGGGGATCTGGCGACCGTCCTTGGTAGCAAGCGCCGGATGGTTCCCGACATCCTTGAGCGCCTTCTCGCCAACCTCCTCGAGCTTCTTGTGCACCGCCTGGCGCACGGCCGGGTCTACGATATTGGGGACATCCCTGGCCGAGAAGTTCTGGTCAAGCGGCTTTCGGACGTGAACCCACTGCTTGCCATCGTCGTCGAAGTGCGGCTTGCTGTAGATCGTCTCCTCGTGGAGCGCCGCGGCGACCTTGCGCGAGACGCGATGCGAAACGACCATGGCTTCGATCGCGGCGCGGACATGATCGATGAAGTCGGGCCACGGGGGGGCCATGTCAGCGAACAGCCGCCGGCGCTGCAGGGGGGCCCGTTCGGCCGCGTCGCTCAGCCGCTTGATCGCCGTCGGCTCCGTCAGCGCCACCACTACCGCGTCGATGGCATGCTGCCGGTGGTCATCCCGCGTCTTCTCGCCGCCGCCCAGGATGCCATTCAGCCCCCACACGCTTCGCAGATCATACGTCACTGCGCCCCGACTTGCCTCCACGCGCTTCCTGTGGGTCTGCGGGTCCACACCATCCCGCCCCGCGCCGTAGAGCAGGCCCAGGTACTCGACCGCCAACCGTGACGCGTAGCGGGTGTCATTGAGTTGCTGGGTCGTGAAATCCTCGAGGCTCGCGACCTCCCTGGTCTGGAAGCGGGAGAACTTCGCGCGGGCGGCCTGGCCCTGGAAGCCTCTCACGCGGGCGATGATCTCCCCCCACCGTTCCGGGTCATGCCCGTACGCTTCCCAGGGAGTGCGGTTGCCCTTGCGACTGCGGTTCTCCGTTACTTCACAAAGGGTCTTGTTCATGAACGAGTTGTCGAGGCACCGGGGGAACGGAATGATGTGCTCGACGTCGAACTGCAGGTGCTCGCCGAACAGGGCGTCGCGGCTGATGGGCTTGCCTGTGTATGGGCACTGGCCTCGGCACTCTTTCCAGAGCAGCCACTTCTCCCGGTCCGACCTGCGCGGGTCCGGGCCGACAAGGTCCTCGATCTCCTTCGCTGCCGCCTCTCGCTCCCTCCGGTTGGCGGCATTTCTCTCCGAGATGGCCTTCCGCTCCTTGCGAGGCTTCTTCAGGTCGCGGGCGAGTTCGATGCGAACAAGGGCCGGCAGGCCGTGCTCCCGCACGACCGCGTTCACGACTTTGCGCACCTCGGTCAGCGCGCGCTCGACCGCGGGGTTGCGCACAGTGAACGGAGCCGCCTCCAACCTCGGCAGTGCGGCCGCGGCGGTCAGCGGCGGGCTCTCGCCGTAGATCTGCTTGCGAGCTGTGCCATAGGGAATGCCCTGCTCCATCGGGGGGAGGACCATGGCAAGCGCTTGGCGTGACAGGTTGCAGTACCCGTATTCGAGGGCGATCGAGGCAAAGCGGTCGGCGGCGGTGTCATTGAGGCCCCAGGCCTTGGCGGCGCGCCGCTTGAGCGCCTCGTGATTGTGAATGCTCAGCAGGTCCTCGACCACCCGGTCGCGTTCCGTCGGCGCGAACGCAGCCCACTGTTCGTTGCCAAACACCTCGGCCAGCTTGCGGCCCGTCCGGTTGCCGATGAGTCCCTTCTCACCTTCGGTCTGGAAGTTGAAAGTGGTTTCTCTGGGCACGTGCAGGAGTCTGCGAATGGTTGCGAATGTCACATCCCCCTGCGTCTCCAGCGCGTCGACCAGCGCAGTCCGCTCGGCGGGTGTAAGCTCGCGCTCCTCGCCTTCGGCGGGGCGCACTCGCAGGTCGTTCACCTTCTGCAGCAGTCGGAAGCGCTGTGCTGAGAGCAGGGCCAGTGGAGCGCGCTTGCGTCCCTTCTCAAGATCGCAGTCGCCGATCAGATGGCGCTGGGTCTTGAGGGGGCGCTGGAAGAAGATTGCCCGATGAACTCGCTGCTTCAGCTCATCGGTGAGCAGGTGAGGGTAGTGCTCGGCCTGCCCGGCCCATATCCGGTCGAACTCATCCTCGAGCATCTTCCGGCCGAGGTACTGATTGCGGACGCGTTTTTCCTCAGGGTCCTGTGTGGCAAGGTACTCGCCGAGCGTCCGGGCGCCGGAGTCTCGCATGCGCTGGGCCAGCTCGCTGATGGCCCCCTTGACCTTGCCCTCCTCCTTCTCTTCATCCGTCTCCTTGACGCCTGCCGCCTTGGGCTTGACGCGCCGGTTCGAGAGGAAGCCGCGGCGGTGAGCGAGATGGTAGAGGGCGCGGCCGATCTCATGGGGGGCGAGCTTCTCGTCTAGCGCGCGGGCTCGCAGCCGGTACGGGAGTAAGTGCGGGGTGTCGTGGCGCGCGTCTGCCGGGAACAGCTCCCGGTCGAGCGCTTCGAAGTACCCCACCAGCGCGTCGCCGGACGCCACGTCGCCTTGCGGCAAGAGCCCCGCCTGCTGAAGAAGGAGCGCGAGCTTGGTGAGCCGGTGCCTGCGACGGGCCAGCAAGCGCCGGCGCGACCTGGCCTCGCGGCGCTTGGCGGCGCTGGACACGTCTCTGCCCGCGGTGATCGCGCTCGCGTCGCCGCCCTCCACTCCTGCCGGGAACGCGCGTACGCCGGTCGCACGAAGCACCTTGGGCATCCCGTCTTGGAGTTGGATCAAGGCCCAACCAACCGAGGCCGCTCCGATATCCAGGCCGAGGACCAGGTCGCCTGAGTTCACTCCCTGTGCGGATTTCATCGGACACCCCCTTGACAGGTTCCCCTTCGGAGTGGTACAAGCGACGTATTGTACCAGAGCGACGATTGTCCGGCTAGTTACAGCAAGGACTTTCGTCCGCAGGCAACGGTCCACGGACCGTCCCGGCGCCCCATCCTGGGGCGCCAAGCTTTTGTCTCTGAGGCGGAGCGGGCCGCCGGAGGTCCCGAGCGCCGCAGTCTCAATGTCAGTTGTGGGATGGGAACCGGCGTCATACTCCCACCACCGCACTCAGGTCGCGAGCAACGTCCGGAGTCGTTCCACTGTAGCCGGACTATGCCCCTCGAACTGGTTGTTGACGAAGACGAAGGCGCGCGTGACCTGGGACGGCAGTGACTTCAGGAATCCCGCCCACTCTCGCAGAGCGCCGTCCTGAGGCCGGTGCACGCGGCCGAAGTCCGGGAACACGTCGCGTCTTCCCAGCAGTCGCAGGTAGGCGAAGTCGGTGGTCGCCTCGCGGATACGCGCGTACCAGGGGTGTTGCGCCATCGCCAGGCCCATGTTCAGTGAACGCAGGAGCTGAAGGGCATCGGACTGATCCACCCAGGAACGATGCCGGAACTCCACCGCGTAGCGGAATCCCGCCGGCAGGCGCGATAGAAATGCCTCGAGCTTCGGCAGCTGGTCGTGGGCGAAGCTGGGATGGAGCTGAACGAGGATCGGGCCGAGCTTGTCTGCCAGCCGGGAGATCACGTCGGTGAACGCAGCGACCTGTTCATCGACCCCCTCGAGCATCTTCTCATGGGTGATCTCGCCGGGTAGTTTGGGGCAGAACAGGAATCCTGGCGGGGTGCGCTCCCGCCAGCCATCCACGGCCTTGGCTGAGGGTATCTGATAGTAGGTGCTGTCGATCTCGACCGCGTCGAACTGGCTGGCGTAGTAGGCCAGCTCATCCTTGGTGCCGGGAGGGTAGAACGTCCCCTTCCAGTCGCGGAAGGACCAGCCGCAGGTTCCGAGTCGGGTCTCCATGCCTGGCTCACCTCAGTGGGCGCGTGCGCGCTGCCAGTGTGGGCGACAGCCCGGCGGGCCACAAGATGCAATGTGGAACAGCCGCCATGTAGCTGGCACCGGAACGTCGCCGTGAACGGCACGCAAAGGCACATCGTCCCGGTCTGCAGCAGGAGCGCCACTGGCGGCGATGACACATCCTGAGCGACGGCCCCGGGCAGCCCCCGACTGCGGCTACCCTCGGCTTGGAGTCATAGCCTGGGGCTCCGTCGCGAATGGGGGGCATGCGGTACCGGCGGCTACAGCGGCCGAGCATAGAGCCGGCGGCGCGCACCACACCAAGTCACGGCATTCAACAGCTGCCGAGACTGATCCTCGTGTCAGCGCCGCTTGCTCCTCCGCCCATCCAAGAAGCATCCTCGGTTTGCCCTACACGTCGCGCCCAAGTCTGGGCGCTCGGCGAGCAAAGTGCTATCCTTTCTCCCGGATGGCCTCAGGCTGGACGCGAGCAGCCAAGGAACCGAGGGTTGGAGTCTGTCGCCATGCCTACCGACGAGCGCCGTGAACAACTACTGCTCGTAGCGTCCCTGATGCTCTGGCCGCCCAATCGCTGGGCGACCATCCAAGGGCCCTACTGGGTCCAACTGGCGCGCCGAGGACGGCTGCACGACGGGCCGCTGCCTGAGGACGCGGCAGCGTTGGAAGACCTCATACGCGACTGGCAAGGGTCTCTTCCGCCGGGAATCGCGCACCTTCAAGATTTCGTGCCGCCCCTCGATGACGGCACGGTGCGCTTCTGGTTCGAGGGTCAGAGTCTCCGATACTTCTACGGATCTGGGCTCGAGGCCCCCCATGACCGTCTGGCTTACTTCGACCAGTTCCACCGCCCCCTAACGGAGCACTACCTGGGCGCGTACGCGGCCGATCCCGCCAAGTACCTGACCCTGGCACTGCAGATCCAGGACCGCATCCTCGACCATCTTGCGCCTCTGTTGGCGCAGGCCCGGGATGCAGAGACAGAGTTCGGGCGAATCGAGCTTCCTCCCCAGGAGTTCAGGGATGCCGTCACCGATGCCGTGCAGATCTCGTTGCATGAGCTGGATCGGTGGCTCGCCGCATGGTCATCTGAGGAACGCGATGCGTTCCTTGGCCAGTCACTCGCAGACGCGCAACTGGATGACGGAGACGCGACCGACGGATGGCCCGCCGACCTATGGGAGAAGGGGCTGTGGCCCAGCTACTGGGGGCTCCGAAGCGGCGACCGGGTTCTGTTCCTCCTCCCGCGGACTATCAACGAGACGCTCCTCGGGCGGTTCGGCGCTATGTACCGCTCCCTGCTGGCAGACAGGCTGAAGCAGTATCCTGACCAATACGCGTTGGATAGCCAAATAGCGCAGACGTGCCGGCGTGAGTTGGGTGGCAACATTCGGGTACAGGTGTGGCCACAACAAGCGGAGGCGCATCAGCGATGGTTGGATCTGGTGATACCAGTCAGCGCCTCTGAAGTGGTGCTCTTCCTGTTGTTCGGCCCAGGCTTGCCTATCGAGGACGCCCAAGAAGCACTCGACGTCCTGGCAGAAGCAGCCGCGGCCGCCAGAGGAGGTGGTGGCGGGTCCTCGTGGGTGCACTGCGTGGCGCTCTATGCCAATCCCGGTCCGGACGGCGTGATGCAGGCGTCCTTCCCTGGGTCGGCCAGCAGGACGAGCTACAAGATGATGGGATGCTGGGACCTCCTGGGCCTCGTGGAGAGCGCGTACAGCTGGGATGAGATGGCTCGTTACCTGCGCGCTGAGTGGGAATTGCGCCACCACGGCGGTGAGTTGATGAGCATGAACCCGCTTGACTCCTACCCCATGTTCCGGTCGCGCCAGGCGTTCTCGCTGGGGGGTAAGAGGTGGAATGCCGTTGTCGTGCATCCTGGTGACTGGACAGAGCTTCGGCACCGACTGCTCCACGAGTTCTGGAGCCTGGGGCCGTTCCAGCTGACGTCGGCCGAGCATCCGAGAACATGGAGGGTCGAGGAGAAGCTGGGAGCACGCGCCTATGGTGTACTGCGCCGTGATGGGCGGCATCCTGCCGCAGGGGTGCGGACGACCGAACACGACATCTGGGTGACATCGCCGCCGCCCCGCGAACTCGAGGACCGGGAGGCGATCCTCGTCTCACTGGTGATCGAGACCCTCTACTATGACCTGGATGAGCTCGGCCCGGCGCTAGACAGGTTCCTGAGTGACGTCTTGCCGCCCGGCCTACGAGTGCGCCTGGATGCCATGCCGGCTGGCTGGGTTCGGCGAACCGACATCGGGAAGTCGCTGAAGGATGCGGTGGCGCGTATGTCCGGCGAGCCGACCAAGTGGATGACGCGTCTCGATGAGGAGGCACTGCACGCGGTGATCCTGCTCGACGTTGATAGGCTGTGCCGACTGTACGAACAGCAGGGCAACGCGGCGGAGCGTCGTGTGTTGCTTGCGGCTCTGCAGGCCATCGGCTACGCTTTCCAGCGACATGAAGGCACCTATCAGGCGACGCAACTGGTGAACACTCACGTGCCGCCCGGCACCAAACGTTTCAGCATGTTCTCAGCGACTCTGCCTGTGGAGGAGCCGCCAGCTTGGGTATCGCCGATCGATATTGGGCCGGGAAGCAGGGCCCGAGCGCGGCAGCAGGTTGCGCGCATCATCGGCGAGAAGGACTGGGCGCCAGGTAGCTACGAGGGGAAGTCTGCCACCGCGATCCTGAACGCCATAATCTCTGCGCTGTGGTCGGACCTCGTTGGTGTCATTGCTGCCTACCCAACCGGCTTGCTCTTAGATGCCGTTGTCACGCAATGTGAGCGTTCCCTTTACGAGCAGTTTAGGCAGGTTAGACAGCACGCACACGCCCGCGGCCATCGCATCGGGTACGACCCCGTAGAGCGTGTGTCAGCAGAGACGAACAAGGCAATGGGATTCCAGCGAGCATGCCGTCTCGCCGCTGAAGCAGCCCTGGCGTGTTACCCAGGCGGAGGAGACGGAGCGCCGTCAGCGCGGGAGTTGGAGGAGCTCCTGGCAGCTGCTGAGCAACTGGATGTCCTCGTTCAGGCAAGTGACGCCATCCACTACCGGACGATAGCGGCCAGTGTCGCGATCACAGACGATCTGTTCTTGGCAGACTGGGAGTTCATCGATCTGACGCGAGCAGGTTACTCGCTGAGGAGGGCCGCTCACGCGATGGGGATTGGCGTAAGCCAAGAGATCGACCGCCTCATGTTCCCCAGCACGGAGGTGTGGCTGGAGGAACTCGACGGTGCCTTCTTTCAGGACCTGGGGTTCACGCTCACTGAGCTAGCCCTGGTCGGATCAGCTTTGGGCAATCTCGCGCAAGTCCTCGGCATCCCAACGGAATGGTGCTATGAGATACAGGCAGATGACATCGTTGCGGCGGTCGCGCAAGCGGGGGAACTGCCGCCTGCTCATGTCCGGCGTGCACTGGAGAGCCTGCTTCTCGGGCCGGACCAGATGAAGAGCTGGGACCCATCAGATTGGCGGGAGATGCGCAAGCGCCCCGCACGGCTTGCCATTCGGCCCATCCTTTTGCTTCCCTCTGGGGGAAAAGCGCGGTGCTTCATCGGCCCGTTCCTGGTGCACCAGGCGATGAACCTGCTGCTGGGGAGTGCTGCACACGGTACGTGGCCGGTTGATCTGCCAGCAGCGCGAGAGGTGGCAGGGGCACTTGAGACGCGGCGAAAGAAGCTCAGTGACCGCATGGAGCGTATAGCCGCGGAAGTCTGCGGCCGCTACTGCGAGACCTGCGTCTACACCAGGCTGGATCTGCACGGTCGGTTCCCTGGACTCGGATTCCCGCCCGATCTCGGTGATTACGACGTCCTCGGAATCTCCGCCAACAGGCGAGAAGTGGTTGCGCTGGAGGCGAAGCACCGAGCTCCCGCATTCGTTCCGAAGGACGAAGCTAGGCTCAGGCTGAGACTCAGACGAGATGTCGGGAAGCACAGCCGCCGCGTGGAGTACCTGAGAAGCAGCCTACAGAAGGTTCTTTCGGCGCTAGCACCCGCTACCACTGCTACGTCAGAGTGGCGAGTGCGCGAGGCTGTTGTGTGCAGTGATCTGATTGTGGCCTCGATTGGGGAACAGGTTGCACCCGGTGTGGGATTCCTTACGCACGAGGAACTTGAGGAGTGGTTCCGGCAGGAGGCTCGCGGCTGACTTGAACGACGTCGCGTTTGGATCAGGGCCAGAGACCGGCCCGGCGTAGCCGAGTCTGGTTGGGCCTGATGTGGTACTTCATGGTGTAGAGAGAACCGGTGTTATGGGCACAAACAGATGTATCTCACGGGCGACGAGGCCCTGGTCGTCGCCGTTCTCTCTCGTCTGAGGTGGACCAGATATCGGGATTCAGAACCGGCATAGAGGAGTGCTAGCTCAAGTGCCGAAGAAGCTCAGAGCGCCCTAGCGTGGTCAGGAGTTCGGACGGAGCCACCCAGGCTAGGTGCGGCGTTCCAGGGCTCTGTCGGGGCCAGAGCTGGATCTAGTGGTGGCCCCGCTGAGAGCACATCGCGGCAGGGGGAGTCGGCTTGGTGGTGCACGCAAGCACAGGTCGTCGGGAGGCGCTGTCCGGCGGGCGACGCGACATTCGCAATGTATGCCTCTTCGAGCCTGGGCCCTCTTTCCCGACGCCGTTCCTGCAGTACCGCGTGCCGCGCCTAGGGCTGATCCTGCTGGGCACAATCCTCCGCCGCGCAGGATACCGCGTCGAGGTGTTCCTCTCCGACGACTATCCTGCCTTTGCCGGGGCGGTGAAGCACGCCGATGTGGTGGGCGTCTCGGCGATTACGGCAACAGCCCATGAAGCCTATCGCGCATGTGACATGGCGAGGGCAGCGGGTGCAGTAACCATCCTTGGTGGGCCGCACCCGACGTTCCTTCCCGCAGAAGCCGCGCAGCACGCGGACGTAGTTGTTCGGGGAGAAGCTGAAAGCGTGATCTTGAGCGTGATCCGGGCCATCGACGGAGATCCTGATGCGGCCGAAGCACTGCCCAGCAGCACACCGACGCCTATTGCCGTGGTGGGTTCCCATGAGCGCTGTGATCTGGACCGGGTGCCGACACCGGATTTCAGCCTTGTGCACGGCGGTGATATCGAGGCTTACCCTGTGCAGACCTCGCGTGGGTGCGACAAGCACTGCACCTTCTGCAGCGTCAGGAAGATGTTTGGGAATGGCATACGGGAAAGGAGTATCCGAAGGATACGGGACGACATCGCGCCTTTGCGCGGGAAGCCGCTGTTCATCTGTGATGACAACTTCGGAGCCAATTGCACCAGGGACCGAGGCGTGCTGGAAATGTTGGTGCGGTCCGATCTGGTACCTGCCAGATGGAGCACACAGGTGTGCACCGACGTCGCAGGGCATCCAGAGCTCCTGAGTCTGATGAGGGAAACCAATGCTCACTTCCTGTGCGTCGGGTTCGAGTCGTCGTCAGCGTCCCAGCTCGCCGCCTACCGTAAGGAGCAGGATCTTGACCGCATGTGGCGCTCCGCGGACGTCCTTCACTCCTGGGGTTTCAAGATCCATGGGATGTTCATCCTGGGCGGCGATGAGGAGACGGCTGACGATGTCGAGAGAACGCTTGGCTTCGCCGAGAAGGCGGCTCTTGAAAGCGCGCAGTTTCTGGCGCTGACCCCCCTGCCTGGGACCGAACTGGCGGCGCGTCTAGAGGAGGAGGGACGTGTGCTCACGCACGACTGGCGGTACTACGATGGACAGCACGTTGTCTTCCGGCCGAGACTCATGTCTGTGGACGATCTAGCTAGCGCGCTTGTCGAAGCTCGTCGTCGCATACCTGCGTGTCCCCGAGACTCGGTCCGAGGCCCGAACACAGCTGTCAGTCAGTCCCGTGAGCGAACGGTCGGACCTCGAGAACTGGGTACCGGCGCTCTGGGCCGCGGGGGCCCGCTGTGAACGAGCTTCTCGAGAACAGCTTTGCCTACCTATCGCGTCGCGTGATGGCGTCTCCCTGGTTGCCGACTCTGCAGTTCCACGGAGGCGACTACAGTCGGCCGCGTGTAGTGAAGACAGTGGCGGTCCCCGCTCTCGTAGGCGCGTCCTTGCTGAGTGCCTCGACGGGCTCGGCAGGACGGCAAGCGGCAGAGAAGATAGCGCACTTCCTCATGGCAGAGAGAGAAGACAACTGGCGGTGGCGGTTCTTTGGGCGTGGGTCGGACATCCACGCAGATGTGGATGACACAGCCTTCATGCTCGCTTTTCTGGCGGAGTTGGGTGGGGACGTCGATCATGCAACCCGCGTCCGAGATCTGGAGTGCTGCTTGACGGACGACGGCACGTTCTTCACCTGGTTCGACCGCCCAAGCTCCGAGAACACTGTGGACTGGGTCTCGAACGTCAACGTCCTCTACTATCTCTACCTTGTCGGGCAAGGACGTGACATAGTAGAGCAGTTCGTGTCCCGAGCCCTGGAGGCGAGCGACTGTTGGAAGGCAAGCCCATACTACGGAGACCCTCTGCAGGGCCTGTATTTCTGCTCCAGGCTTTGGCGACGGTTCGGGCCCTCGTGGCTCGAGCGGTTCCGTTCCGTCATTAAGTCGCGGCTAGCAGAGACACTCTCGACTTGTGACACTGCATTCCGCCACGTGTTGGCGGCCGCCGCGTGGGCCAACTTCGGCTTCGGTTGGCATAATCCGCAGCCGCGCGCGTGGGCTAGCGCAGACGGCTCCTATCCTGTCGGGAGCATCTTTAACCATCGACGAACCGACCTCTCCTATGGATCAGCGGAACTCACTGCAGCGCTACTGGTAGAATCCGTAGGCAGTCAATGCGATGGCGGGTCCGAGCAGTGACCACCTCCTACTCTGTGCCAAGACACGCTAAGGAAGTCCACGATTACGTAACCAGGGGTACAAGGGCCTTTGTCCAGGCCTTGTATGACGTCTACCGGAACGCTGGCGGCAGGGTCATCCGTGGGCTCGTGCTGGGCTACACAGCTCTTGATCTGAGCCAGGCCTATCTGCTTGGCGGCTGTGTGGTCGAGGAAAGCGGTAATTTCGTAGGCGTGGAAGGCCAAGTGCCCCCGGAAGCGAGGACCTACCGCAAGCTGATACTGGGCAGCATGCGGCCAGAGAAAATGAAGGGGCTCTGGTATTGGGAAGCGACGAAATGGCCTGGCGAGTGGATAGTAGCCTTGCAGTGCAACCGAGACAGAGGCTCCGTGTTCAAGTTCCATGACCCGTCGACCAACGCCCCGGGGTATGACGGCGGAGGCCCGAAGCTGGCCAACACATTCAAAGCTTCGAGAGGCGTGCTGCATCTGCCGATCGAGGTTCCGGACCACAAGCACCCAATCGGTTTCCTGTCATGTCTGTTTGCGCTATCTTCGGAGCAGGAAGCGCTGCAAGAAGGCAGGCATGAAGAGTACAAGAAACTCGCAAGTGGCGACGAACAGGCTGCCATAGAACGACTGGTAAGCCACGTCTCGCGCTCAGCGGTGATCATCCAGTTGTTCGGCCAGATGGTGGTAGCGCAGCGACTCTTCACAGATCCCGCGGACTTCTTCCGCATACGGGAGGTCCTGGACAGCAAGCTCCAAGAATATCTCCTTCACCTATGCCGCAATAATGACGCCGCATTCCCGCCAAGCCGCGTACGCAAGTGCGTTGCGAGATGGCTGGATCCTGAACTGACAGATAGGCTCCTGTACGTTGAGGACTACTTCGACTACGAGAAAGGCTTCGTTCGGGAACTCGCCAACGCTCTGTCACTTCACAGAGAGCAACAGGAGGGCCTGACCGTGTGGCTGCAGGCGCAGCATCAGGCAGCGCGCCTGGAGCACGAGGCTGAGCAGACGAGATCGCAGCTCCTGCATCCCCTGCAGGTCTTCTTGATGAGTCTGTACATGGCCTCCCTGCTCGGGATGAGTGATCGGATACCGCTTGTTGCCAAGAAGGCATCGGAAGCCATCAAGCCCTACTGGCAGGCGACGTGCAGCACGAGTGGCGGCAAACAGACTATCACGGAGTGGAATGCGAACGCGCTCTGCCACGGGCTACTTCTGTCCGCAGTGGCACATGACGTCGGTAAGGGTCTTCTACAGGCGCCTAGTCATTTGTGGGATATGATCTTCAAAGGCAGTAGGCTGAGCGGGTCTGAGGCGACTGGCCTTCATCCGGCAGCACTGGCAGAGAGCGACATCGGGCTACTGGCGGGGATACTCCATGACTACCACGTGCTCTGCAAGGGCGACGGCCTGGCGGATGCTGATAGTATGGTGGTGACCGGAACGCACGACCTCATCGAGTCACTCCACGAGCTTCTGCTGGTCACGAGCAACACGCTGGGTGTAGCCGGGAAGCTTTGGGACAATGCCGTTCTTCGGTTCGCAGCCAGGGGACACCACAGTGCCCTAGGGAGCCTCGCGGTGCTCTGTGCGGGATGTGACTGGGCCCGAAGTGGCCAGAGTGCAGAGAATCAGAGGGAGAGACTCCAACAGGTCGCTAGAGTCTACGTACCAGCGGCCCACGCGGCTTTGTTCCACCAGCGAGAGGTGTATGAGATGTTCAGCAGGCACCTCAGCTTCGGTCGATATCCGCTGAGCGCGCTCATTGCCGTTGCGGACTGCATCCATGCCTGGGGGCGCTTCAAAGGGTTGGAGCTTCCCCGAGCGCAATTGGGCGAGCTAGTGAGGAATGATGAGGGAAGCAGCTCGTTGCCGAGCATCACCATCCACATACACTACCTCGACCAGTACGGTGACGATCTGCGGGAAGCCATGGAGAAGGAGGCATATAAGCCACTACTGGACGGGTGGGGCCTCAGGCCGGGATTGGAGATAAAATGGAGAGACAAGAAGGGGATATTGCGTTCTGCCTGACATCACGAGCGAGTGCGCAGCGAGCACGGCAGGCCTTCGTAGAGGTGGTGCAGGGAGTGGACTTGTGACAGGGAAGCACTATGTCTTCATTGGGGCCGTTGCTGCGACAGCTTTCGTCCTGGCGTTCGCGCTCGGGTCGGGGGTGAACGCGCTAACGGGCGTGCCGCTGACAGGAGGGATTGTCAACGGCATCATCGTTGGTGTTGTCATGACAGTCGGGGCGAAGGGCGTCAACCGATTCGGCTCACTGTTCCTCATATGGACGCTCTTCTCACTCTTTGCGCTGCCGACGAATACGATGGGTGCACCTGGACTGCAGAAGCTGGTCATCGGCGCGGCGGCCGGGCTAACCTGGGATGTCGTATGCTCGCTGTTGCGGCGCTCGAACGCGGGGATTCTTCTGGGTGGGATGATCAGTACGGTCGTGGTGACGTTTGGGACGTTTTGGGCATACGCGTGGCTTGGGCTCCCTGCTGCAGAGCGCCTTGAGCGATACCTACCGTACGTGGCCGCGTTCAACGGCCTGATCGGCGGGGTGGCGGTAGTACTCGGTATCCTGTTGTTCGAACGGCGCCTGAGGAAACTGCGGTTCATGAAAAGCTTGCTCCAGCAGTGATTGAGACACGCTCGCTGAGTTTCGCGTATCCAGGCGAACCACAGGTCCTCCACCGCGTCAGCCTGCGGCTGCCAGAAGCAGGAATATCCTGGTTGGTCGGGGCTAACGGGTCTGGGAAGACAACTCTCATCTACTGTCTGGGTGGGCTCATACCCCACGTTGTGGCGGGTACACTAGAGGGCGATGTTGTCTTGTTCGACATGTCGGTCGCGGAGACGCCCTTCCATGACTTGATGAGAAAGGTCGGCCTGGTGTTTGAGGACCCCGAGTCCCAGTTCGTCTCGCTGCGGGTGCGCGACGAATTGATCGTTCCGCTGACCCGGCGTGGCATGGCTCCGCGAGAAGCAGAGGACAGGGCGCACGAGTTCGCTACTGCCCTTGACATAGAACGATTGCTCGATCGAGCGCCCGACCAGTTGTCGATGGGCGAGAAGCAGCGAGTGGCGCTGGCAGCAGCACTCGTTCAACGGCCACAGCTGTTGGTTCTGGACGAACCTGCCAAGACACTAGACGCCAGCGGTAGGAGGGCGCTGGTCGGGCAGCTGCGCGCGCTCAGAGATGGGGGGGTCACGGCAATCCTGAGTTCCCACAGTTCTCGGGAGAGCGAAGGGCTGGCGGACTTCTATGTCGGTCTGCGTAGCGGTGAAGCTGTTGTCGCGGGGCCAGCAACCGAGTTGTCAGCGGACAGTGTCACAGAGATTGCCTATGGCAAGGACGTCCAACTTCGGAAAGCCCGATCAGAGCGCTCACGTCAAGCGCCGGGCGATGTGTTGCTCGACATGGACCGAGTTACCTTCCGATATCGTGGCTGCCCCGAACCTGCGATCAACAACGCGAGCATTGGCGTTCGTGAGAACGAATTCGTATGTCTCGTTGGCCCGAATGGCTGCGGCAAGTCGACGTTTCTATCGCTGCTAGCGGGCCTACTCCGCCCTCAGACGGGACAGGTACGTGTTGAGCGGGTTGACGTCTCGAGACTGCCCAGAGCGGCCTATGCACGGTCAATCGGCTACTTATTCCAGAATCCGAATCACCAGTTGTTCGCAAGAACGATCCAGCAGGAGCTTCTGTTCGGGCTGAAATTCGCCGGGATGACGGACTCGGAGAGTGCAGATGCGATAGACGCAGTCCGAAGCATCATCGACTTCTCAGATTGGGAACGGGACCCTAGAGAGCTGAGCTTCGGGCAACGTAAGCTCGTCTGTCTGGCTTCACTGCTGGCTCGGGCACCGCGTGTGCTGCTCCTCGACGAGCCCGAGCTGGGCCTGGACGTCCAACACGTGAGCGAGATTGTGGATGCTTTGGTGCGCTACCGAGAGCAGACGGGTTGTGCCATAGTGGCGGCAACTCATGATCTGGATCTTGTAGAGAGCTGTGCTGACAGGATAGTCTTCCTGGACTCTGGGAACATCGTGGCCTCGGGAGAGGCGATGGAAGAGCTTCCACGGGCAAGGCAGGTACTGTCCGATGACTGAGAGAGTCAAGGCCTGGCTGGGCGCGGCAGGGGCCTTGCCCAAGCTCGTCTGGCTAATTGGGAGCTGTTCTGCATTCCTGATGGAAGACAGGGCAGCAGTCGCCGTCCTCGCTTCCCTGGTCGTGACGGCGTTTGCCGTCATAGGAGGTTGGAGGGGCAGATACCGAGGCGTAGCGCTCGTCTATGTCGGAGGACTTGGCATCCTTTTCTTGCTCTTCGTCACCGTTGAGGATGCGAGTCTGGCCGCTGCGGCCGAAGCATGCGGGAGGTACGTAGCCGTCGGACTATCAGCGATTGTCTTTTTTGAGATCACCACGCCTGCCGAACTCGTCGAAGCCGGGCACTCACTTCGTCTGCCTCGCGGGTTGACCATCGCCCTAGGGACAGGCCTCCGGTTCATCCCGATTGTCGTTGAGGAGTCCAGTCGAGTAGTGACTGCGCAGCGAGCTCGCGGGATCGACCGAGGCAACCTGCTCCGCAGGCTGACTGACATGCCTGTTACCGTGTACTGCTTGCTGGTTCCTGTTCTGTTGAATGTGTTCTCTCGAGTGGATCCCGTGTGGATTGCCATGAAGGTCAGGGGAATGGATCTACCTTGTGCAGAGGCTGTTCCTCTCATGTACTGGAGAGTCAGCGATCTAGCGCTACTTCTCATTGGGATAGGTGCACTGGCGGCCAGCGTATTCTTATGAGTTGTGCGCCGTGCCGACCCACAGGCACGGGGAACGACGGCTCGAAGACCCGTATGGTGCGGCTTCCTGATGCCGTGCGCAGCCCCAAAACGCTCTGCGTGAAAGTCGCTCCGCACGGCCATCGAGCACGCGCACAGACTGTTGAGATCCTCCAGTCACCAGTACTTCTTGTTGTCGAGGAGCAAGAGATTGGGGAGCACCCAAGAAAACGACGTGTTGGATCATGCCGCTTCGGCGATTAGAAAATGTCGGCGGCCAGTCAGTGAGTATATGCGCCAGGTCGTCGGTGAGCAGACGAGTGGCGACATCAGGCGGATCATCCGCTATCACTTGGGGTGGGCAGACGCCGACGGTTCACCTGCTGACACACTCGGGGGTAAGCATATACGCCCTACCCTCTGTGTGGTCACGTGCGCCGCCGTCGGGGGCAGAGCAACGGAGGCAGTGGAGGCCGCCGCAGCCCTTGAGTTCCTTCATGGTTTTACACTGGTGCACGATGACATCATGGATGAGGATACACTTCGGCGTGGTCGTGCGTCAGTTTGGGCCCTCTGGGGACCAGCAACAGCACTCCTCGTGGGCGACGCTTTGCACGCGTTGGCCAACGTGGCTCTGGCGCAGGTGCAAGCCTTCCATCTATCCCCTTCTATCGTCTGTGCCGTATCTCAGGAGTTGAACAGGGCAGCTGTGGCTGTCTGTGAGGGACAATACCAAGACAGTCGTCTTGAGGGAAGGAATGACGTTACTGTGGCGGAGTACCTGGCTATGGCTGAGCGCAAGACGGCCGCGCTGTTCGCAAGCGCATGCTCCATCGGTGCGAGAATTGCCGACGCCCCATCGGAGCTGGCGGAGGCAGTTCGGCGTTTCGGACATCATCTCGGACTCGCCTTCCAAATCCGTGACGATGTCCTGGGAATCTGGGGAACGCCCGAGCAACTCGGGAAGCCCGTGGGGAGCGACCTACGCCGCAAGAAGCGCTCACTACCAGTGGTACACGCGGTGATTCACGGTACTGCGCGACTGCGGCGTGAGTTGAGCAGGCAGGACCGGACGACTGCTGTCGCCGACGAGGATACTACGTCGCTCGCCGCGCAGATGGAGCGGACAGGGTCGCGCGAGTTCTGCCATCGTCTTGCGAGGGAGTTCTCTGATCGCGCCTTGTCCGAACTGGATGGCTTGGACGTGGCGGCAGGGCCCGCTCAGGAGTTGCGCTCTCTTGCAGTCTACGCGGCCATGAGAGCCACTTAGATGCTGATCAAGCTTATCGCGCGCTAATCAGACTGCGTGCGGGTGTCGGGGGCCCATAGGACCGTGTGTCCCTGTTCCTATAAGACGGCGTGTCAATAGCTCCTCCTGATATGTGCCCCGCGACGATCTCTCGGTCTCTAATGAGACATGTCCCTATCGGCGCTGACATCGCGCATTCTATCGTCGGTTTCGGGGGCCTCTCAGGTCAAGCGAGGGCGCTGCCGTCGGCCAAACAGGGTACGGGAGAGTGCCCCCTGATCACGCGGTTGTAACACCACGCGGCTTGGGTGCTCGGTAGTCCTGTCCTTTCTTCAAGAGATGATAGATGAGATCGAGCAGTCGGCGCGCCACCGCGATCTTCCCGGGATTGCGGCCGTGGCGAAAGGCGACCGAAAGGAAGATTCGCTTCAGGCGGGGATCGGGCTCCTTCATCTGCCCGATCCGCTGCGCCGCCAGCACCGCGGCATACCGCAGCCACTTGTTGCCGGCCTTGGTGAGCGGGCCACGAGCGTCCTTCTCTCCGCTCTGGTAGACTGCCGGCACGAGCCCGGAGTAGCCCCGCAACTGCGCCGGTCCGGGGAAGCGATTGATGTCGCCGATCTCCACCGCTAGCGCGAGACTGAGGAAGGGACCGATACCAGGGATCGTTCGCAGGCGCCGCGCCATCGGATGCTTCGCTGAGGTGTGCTCGACCATGCGCTCGAAGTCATCCACTTTGGTTTGCACGACAACGAGAATCTCTCGTAAGCCGGCCAGCATCTTCCCCGCGTGGCCTTCCAGCTCCACCTCCTCCAGCCAGAGCTGTCCCCGCTCGCTCATCAGGTCTCGATGCGGACACTCATTCCCATGACGCGCCAGCAGCATCCGGATCATCGTCCGCACCTGGGTGGACATTCCGGTCAGCGCGGTCTTGCCTCGGGTCAGCTCTCTCAGATCCATCGTCTGCCCATCTGGTCGCCACTGCGGCTTTAGCACGCCCTTTGCGGCCCACCAGGCCAGCGCGGCCGCGTCCCGCCGATCGGTCTTGGAGATGGTATGCTGCAGTCGCCTTACCTCTCCGGGATCGACGATCCAGACCTCCTCCGCCATCGACTCCAGCAGGCCCGCCATGTAGTAACTGCTCCGTCCAGCTTCCAGTACCACCGTCTTGGGAGAACGCAGCTCCTCAAGCACCTCCTCCAGCGCCGTTGCCTCGTTGCTCACGGACCCCAGATCGTGTATCTCTCCGCTCGCAGGATCGAAGCACCCCATCCGAGAAAAGCGCTGGTGCACGTCCAGTCCAATCCAGATCATCTTCGGTCTCCTCCTGATGACAGTGTTTGTGCTTCGAGCACCTTTCAACACTTACAGGGGGAGACCGTCTTATGATAGTTAACCGACCGTGAAGCCGGCCTGAGTGTCCCTGTTACATGGGCGTGGGACACCGTGTGCCTGTTAAGTAGGCTTCGGACACCACCTCCGCCGCCCTGGACCGGCTCACCCACCACGCCCGAGTGACCGTGATCACCGGCGAAAGCTACCGCCAACGCCATCGCAGAAAGGAGGCAAAACCAGCGACTCAGACTCCGAAGAAACAGTGATCGTCGATCACTGCTCGCAACGACCCGGAATCACGAAAAGGTGGTACCCACCAGGCGGCGGCCGATGGTACCCATGGGGCGACTATTGACACTGGGCGGGATGCGCCGCGTATGTGTCCAGTATGGGATAGCATGTGCCTGTTAGGTAACATTGGGACACCAGAGCCGCGAGCAGAACCTTCGCCTGACGGCGGGGAGTGTCTCAATCAGGGCTCGTTTCCTCACCGCTCCTTCACCGGTCTCATCCGATGGCGGAGAGAGTTCCGATGCCGGATCAGTTTCCTCCACGAAGCTGACCCAGTAGGACGCTCAAAGGCGGATGTCGCCGTCCGGAGCGGAGAAGGCGACGGCCTCCGTGCCGTCGCCCTATGCGCTGGTGCCGGGACCCAGAATTGAACTGGGGACACCCGGATTTTCAGTCCGGTGCTCTACCAGCTGAGCTATCCCGGCACCGTCATGGTCGTCTTCAGTTCAGGTATGTTGGCGTCTGCTGTAAGCTCTACCAGCTGAGCTATCCCGGCACCCTCTTCGCCATCTATCGGTTCAGGTATGTTGGCGTCTGTTGTAAGCTCAACCAACTGAGCTACCCCGGCACGCTCTTCCGCCAATCACCTAACGTGCGCCGGTCCTCTCCCAACTGAGCTACCCCGGGCATGCGCGGAGCGCTGTGGTTGCCCCAGCGAGCTCTCTCCATCCTCTGCGGGCATCTGCCCGGATATGGAACATAGTGCCCGTGATTCCACGGGCCCGCGACGGGGGTCTGCCTCGGTCCTACGGCCCTGCGGATAGCACACATTCTGCCGTGGCTGTGGGAGGCATTTCTGTATGATCTGGCGGGGATTCCTGGCGGTATTGGCCGTTCTATGCCTGAGAGTTTCGTTGGTATTCGCGGCACCCGGAGTACAGACCACCCTGGTCAGCAACCGTTTCGGCTCCAGCGGGAACGGCGCAAGCAGTTGGCCGACCGTTGAGGGCTACGGCCGCATGGGTGTTTTCCAGTCCGAGGCCGACGATCTGGTCGGCGATGACACGAATGGTGTGATGGACATCTTCGCTGGCTCGCGCTGCAACGAGCCCTTTGTCGATGGTCAGTTGGGGCGCGTCAGCGTGAACGCGGATGGTGAAGAGGCGAACGGCGCCTCCCGGCATCCGGCCATGGACCAGAACTCCTGGTTCTTGGTCTACGAATCGGACGCCTCCAATCTGGTCGCGGGCGATGAAAACGACTGCACCGACGTGTTCGCCACGGAGCTGACGGGCTGCGGCGAGTGGAGCCCAGGGGCAGAGCTTGTGAGCCTTGGCGCTTCGGGCGAGCAGGGCAATGGTCCCTCGACCTACCCATCTGTGGGGGGAGAGGGCTGGATCGTCGCCTTCCAGTCGGTTGCGACCAACTTGGTTGACGACGACGGCAACGACTTCTCGGACATCTTCGTCCGCGATCGCGACGCGGGCACGACTCTCCGCGTGAGCGTCGGCGACGAAGCTGAGGAGGCCAACGGGCCCTCGTACTTCCCGGTCGTCAGCGGCGACGGTCGCTATGTCGCCTTCCTCTCTGAAGCGAGCAACCTCGTGCCCGATGATACGAATGGCGTGGCCGATGTCTTCGTGTGCGATCTGGAAGGGGGGACGACTGTCCGCGTCAGCGTGAGCAGCGATGGCGAGCAGGCTGATGGCGCGGGGCTGGGGCGTCCGGCCGTCAGCCAGGACGGCCGTTTCGTTGCCTTTGCATCGGAAGCGGACAACCTGGTGGAGAGCGACACCAACGAGAGCTGCGACGTCTTCGTGTACGACCAGGAAGAGGAGACCACCACTCGCGCCAGCATCGGGCTCAACGGCGAGCCGGCGAACGGCGATTCGTATGGGCCCGGGTTTGGCAGCGACGGCCGCTTCGTCACGTTCGCCTCAATGGCCACGAATCTGGTTTCAGACGACACCAACGATGCGGCCGATGTCTTCCTGTATGACCGGCTGGCCAACGCTGTGCTTCGGGTGAGCGTGCCCGGTGAGGAGGTTCTCTACTGGGAGTCGGACGCGGCCTCGGGCGAGGCAGCGCCGGTCATGGCGGGAGACAATCCGGACACTTGGTTTGTAGCCTTCTCGTCGGAGGCGACGAACCTCGTGGAAGACGACCTCAATGGGTTCTCCGACGTCTTCGTCCGAGACCTAAGCAGTCAGTACGGCTACCTGCGAAGCCCGGAAGTGGAGAACGCAACGGTCACGGTGAACGGGAATCCGGTCCAGCTTCCGACCAGTTGCGGGGAAGATGACGTGTGCTTCCTGAGCGGGGTCTCGTACTCTGTCGGCATACAGCCCGACCCGGGCTACAGGTTCGTGAACTGGGATTGCTGCTGGAGAGGGGTCCAGGCGAACCCGGTCCAGATCGTGGTGTCGGAGTGCATCGGTTTGGGGGCCTATGTGGAGCCGATCGAGCATGCCCTCAGCCTTGCGGGAAGCCACGGCCAGGTATCGGTGGATGGCGACGAATGGGATCTGCCGTGGGTCGGCGGGCCCTATGAGCATGAGAGCACGGTGGTACTGGAAGCCATCCCGGATCCAGACTACCTCTTCGTCGAATGGTCGGGCAGCTATGAGGGAACGGATAACCCGGCCGAAGTGACGATTGATGAGGACGAGGAGATCACGGCCGTCTTTGCCCCGATCAACCCGACCGTAGCGATCAGTGCGATCGGCGCCGGGACAGGGACCGTGAAGGTGAACGGCGATACCAAGGAACTTCCCTGGTCGGCCAGCTACCCCTTCGGCACCAGCCTCACTCTGGAGGCAACCCCCGACGCCACCTTCAGTTTCGACGGCTGGTCCCACGACCTCGCGGCGACCGACAACCCGATCACCTTCGAGCTTCGGGATGACATGGACATCAATGCGGCCTTCGACCTTCAACAGATCCCGCTCCGTCTCGCCGCGGTTGGCTCCGGCTCGATCGAGGTCAACGGGACTCCGGTCGAGCTTCCCTGGACGGGCGCACTGCCCTACGGGAGCGAGGTATCTCTGGAGGCCATCCCCGCGGAAGGGCGGTTCTTCGCCGGTTGGTCCGGCGATGTCGACGGAGAGGAGAACCCACTCGACCTCGTGCTGAACGAGGAGATCGGCATCACTGCGGCCTTCAGCGTCGCGGAAGTGACTCTGAACGTAACTGGGATCGGCGACGGCACTGTGAAGATCAATGGCGTCAACCACCCCTTGCCGTGGTCAGGCGGGTTTAGCTGGGGCACATCCATCGAGCTCGAGGCCGTGGCGGCTTCCGGCTGGGAGTTCGTCGACTGGTCCGGCGATCTCGCGAGTACGGACAATCCGGTCGAGTTTGACCTGACGTCGAACGTGGCGGCCCAGGTCACCTTCGACCGTGCGCCGGTGACGCTCGCGCTGACGGGCAGCGGATATGGAGACGTCACAGTCAACGGGATAGCCCACACACTCCCGTGGACCGGCTCGTTCAGCTACGGCGACGAGGTGAGTCTCGGCGCGGTGGCCGGTGACTGCTATCGCTTCGACGGCTGGAGCGGCGACGCGGGAGGCTCGGCCAACCCGGCGACCATAACCATGACCGGGAACCTCGAGGTGAGTGCAGCCTTCACCCCGATATCCCGGTTCGAGGACGTTGGCTGCACGCACTGGGCCGCCGAGGAAATCGCGGCCTGCTATGACGCAGGGATCGTGGGCGGCTATCCCGATGGCACCTATGACCCGGACGGCGCCGTCGATCGGGCGGCGATGGCCGTCTACATGGCGCGCGCCCTGGCGGGCGGAGACGCAGGAATACCGGAAGGGCCGGACACGCCGACCTTCTCCGACGTCTCCACGGATCACTGGGCCTATGCCTATATCGAGTACGCCGTCGAGCGTCACGTCGTCCGCGGCTACCCCGAGGGAGACTACAGGCCGGCGGCCGAAGTCACCCGCGACCAGATGGCGGCCTACGTTGCCCGCGCCATCGTCGATCCCACAGGCGACGATGGACTGGCCGCCTACACCGCGCCGTCGACACCGAGCTTCCCCGACGTGGCGAGCACCTTCTGGGCCTATGTGTACATCGAGTACTGTGTCGAGCAGGGCGTCGTCAGAGGATACGATGACGGCAGCTACCACCCAGAGGCCACGGTGACCCGCGACCAGATGGCAGTGTACATCGCCCACGCGTTCGGGCTCCTATAGCAAGATGTGACATCGAGGAGTAGGCGCGCCAGCGCCGGAAGCAAACCCAACCCCGATGGTCGCGCCGAAGGCGACGGCTCTAGCCGTCGCCTTCTCTTTGCCTGCTGGTGCCGGGGCCCAGATTTGAACTGGGGACACCCTGATTCCCAGTCCGGTGCTCTACCAACTGAGCTAGCCCGGCACGTTCTTCAGTTAGGTATGCTAGCCTCTGGTGTAAGCTCTACCAGCTGAGCTATCCCGGCACCCAGTCGGCATCTTCAGTTGGGTATGCTAGCCTCTGCTGTAAGCTCTACCAGCTGAGCTATCCCGGCACCCAGTCGGCATCTTCAGTTAGGTATGCTAGCCTCTGGTGTAAGCTCTACCAACTGAGCTATCCCAGCACCGTCTTCAGTTAGGTATGCTAGCCTCTGCTGTAAGCTCTACCAGCTGAGCTATCCCGGCAGGGCGCATGGACCCAACCCGTCGCGCACCAGAGGCAACTTCCGGGGGTGAAGCTGACACGAGTATCACGCCAGATGGAAAGTCGCGACTCAGGGGCCTCGTTGCGGTCGTACCTGCCTAAGTCTCAGTATCATCCCATCCTTTGATGCCAAGTCCATCCAGGAACGCGTTCAGACGTTCGTACGCATCGCGAGTGATGATGGCGCGGTCCTCATCGGCGCGGACCTCAAGGAACTTCGCAACTGCGATCGGGCCGACATGCTCCGGTGAGAGGAACTTGCTGCGTATCTTCGCCAGGCCCTCGGCCACCAGTCTGTTGTCAACATGCGGCCGGAAGACCTCTACCAGAGCGCTCACGCCCCCGGGGTAGTTCGTCACACAGTAGAACACGTCGTAGCAGTCTTTCTCCTTGCGCCGGTCATAGAGCGCCATTCCCTTCATCGTGAGGAACGCGACAACGTCGGCAACCTTGATGGTGACAGTATCGATCGCGCCGCCCGGGAGCCTTCCGGTGACCTCCACCTGGACATAACGCTCGAAGACAAGGTCGGCACCGCGCGCCTTTCGCGCATGCACATCCTGAACCGGCTGTGTCCGGCGCTTCGGGCCCGTGCCCCCGTACTGCCCGGCCAGGAGATCGACTTCGACCTCGATCAGATGGCTGTCATCCAGGCCGATCATCTTGAAGAACCGGAACGGCTGTTCCTCATCCTGCCGGTATCCTCGCGACTCCAGCGCCCGAAGCAAGGTCGTATACGTCTCATTCGAAATGCTCCTGAAGTCCAGCGCGAGGTCAACATCGAGAGTCCGCACCAGATCGTCGCTTCTCGGAAGTATGAGTGGAGGCACCCAACCTCCCACGACGACCATGTGCTCCCGGAATTGGCCGAGCATCCCGAAGAGCTCGATCAGCACCGAGAAGGCAGCGTCTGTTGCGCCAGAGGTGTAGTCCGACCTGGTCATCGGTTCCATCGGGGTACTAGGCGCCTTTCGTAGAGGAACTCAGCCGCCTCATCGCCGCGCCCAGCGGTGTTCTTCAGGTCAAGGTAGAGCTGGACATCTGAGACCACCCTCGTCGCGCCAATCTCTTGCAGCCCGTAGAACACGCCCTCGTCGTAGGGCGTCATCAGGGCGACGTTCGCTCCTGAACTCACAGCCTTCATCCCGAGTGCGTCGGCGGTCGCGTCCAGTCGCCCCTCAACGAATGCATAGGCGCGGTTGTAGCTGGTGAAGGGCGCCACGCGGTTGGCGCCTGAGAAGAGGGCCAAGCCGTAACGGGTCCCGCGGCGGTCGCACTCCTCGGCCAGTCGCTCCTCCACCTCGGACACGGAGAGCATCGCATAGAGCAGGCGTGTCTCGTTGGCCTCAGGGCTGTAGGTTTTCGCCCACTCGCGCAGCAGGGTCCCTGGTTTGCTGAGTGAGAAGGCTCGATCCTGTTCCGCTATGAGATCCTGATCGGTGAGCAGGCGCTTGACATTCGAAGTCTGGCCGAGGCTGACTCTCGCCGCCGAGGCAAGATCGCGAACATACCAGGGCCGTGACGGATCCTCTAGCAGGACTCGCAGGACGCGGGTTGAGCGAGGGGCGAAAAGCGACCGTTGGGGACGCCGCAGGGGCGTGGGACTGGGATTCCCACCTCGGTCGATGAATACTTGATCGAACGCGAGACGGACGTTCCCAGCCAGATCGAGGCAGCCAACGTCCAGCTCCTGGCAGATGTCCCGGCTCCGGTCCGAGAGATAGGGTGCCACGATGACCGCCACGGCGTCTGGCATACCCGTGACATAGGTCTTGAGTTGCTGAGCCATCAGCCGGAGGTCGCGCGGCGAGGCCTTCGTCTTGACCTGCACCACCAGGCGCCGCGTTCCCTCTGGCGTGCGGAGCGTCAGGACAAGGTCGGCCCCACGCTCGCGCCCTTCAGGCGCCTGCTGATCGATTCCTACGACCTCGATGAAGGGGACCTGTCGCAGTACCGCATCCAGGCACCGGGCAGCTTCGTCCACCAGTCTTCTTCCCTCGGTCACCGCTGACATGGCTATCCACTCTCGCCGTGGCCGGCCTGGGCCGGCCGACCAATCAGTTTCACTATCACAGCAGTTTCATACAACGTATGAAACTATAGCATACACCGAAACATGGGTCAACACATCCCTGTTCCGCGGCCCAGGGTGCCCTGTACGTAGCCAGCCCCATGGAGAAAGGCGCGGGCACGAGCTCTTCCAGGCCAGGGCATATCGCTCACCGGATCGATCCACATCACAGCGCGGCCGCCCCACTGGTGCATCTCGGCATCCATGTATGTCGTTCGCACCTCGGGGCATAGCCTACCCCGGTCCCCCACCGTGCTCGTGCCCGCGATCACCACCATCATCACCATCATCATCATCATCGTCCTCCCTGTCACCGCCACCGTCATGACGATCATCAATACTGCCGTTCGCGAAGCTGTGCCACGCACCACAACCAGGACTCAACTGCAGATGCCATCGCCGCTTCCCCCTCCAGGTCCCGCCCCGGTGTCGACAGTATGCCTTCTCGGAACACACGCCTAAGCCGCTTCTCTGCGAACCTCACGAAGACAGGGAATGACCCCAAGACGACGTCGGGCGTCATCGAGCCAGACCCCACGCGACGCCTGAGTCCCTGGCCCCTGAACCGGATCTCCTGCCTCACTCGATGCTCGGCGTAGCGCACGGCGGCGGCGGCGGCATTAGGGTTGCGATGCAGGAGGGACTCCAGACGGGGGTAGTGAGCTACCACAACCTTCGGGGTCCTCGCTTTGCCGCCGTTGTGGTAAATGGTGAGCCATCGCTCAACAGTGTTCTTCGGCCCCCTGTACGGCCTGCAGTAAGGCAGCCTCAGATCGGCTACGCGGTCGCAGACATCAACGGGGCTATCCGGCACAAGGTGATCGGACGCGAGATCGATCCGGTTGACGGTGAGGCCCGGGAAGTGCGCCCACGGGAAGCTACCGAGCAGGGCCGCGACTTCTCCGAGCGGCATGAGAGCAGCATCCACCTGACGTGTGAAGTCGAGATGAACGAAGTAGCTGAGCGCCCCGTATTCCCCAGTTACCCGGCAGGTGCGCTTGCGCGGATAGATCAGGGGCGCTGGCCTGAACGACCGGATCAGCTCCAGGGCGTCGTCGCTCTTGTGACCCGGCACGAAGAACCTCAGGCTATGGATACTCCATGGAGTAGGGGTGCTCATTGTGTTGGGCCCGGTCTAGAAAGCACACTTACTAGTGCGCGAGGCTGGCATGGAGGGGAGGCGAGTTCGGACGATCCTGCGTGCATCCGACATTGTCCGCACCTTGCTCTTGGCTAACGCGCGGAACCCCCGGCCGAGATGCCGAGAGTCCCACTGTGACCCGGCGTGGTTGGCTATCCGCGAAGCAGGACCCCGGCGATCACGCCGCGGTCCTGCGTTCTAGCGATTGCGGTTGTCTGTGGTTGGGAGCAGTTCCGGCCAGCCGCGCGTGTGGGATCGCGCGGCGCTGTTTAGGCCTCGCCCCTCATGGGGGGTCTGGAGGCTTCGGGGACGCGATCAGCCCCGTGTCTCAGCCGTACCTCGCTTCCGCTACCGCCTGAGCGACATCGAGGTCTGCGCGGTCCGGTAGAGCCTGTAGGTGTTAAGTGGGCTTGGGACACCGCTAGGAGGTCCATATAGGCTGTGATCCCCCGCGGGCGGTGGTGCAAAGTCACCTACGACGGGACGCGAGTCAGTTGGAGAGGGACGCGGTGGGACGAAAAGGGTCGCGAAGGCGCGGCGGAACGCTCTCAGCATTGGACCTGTTTCCGCCTCGTCCGGCGGGGATTCAGGCCGCGAGCCGATACGCGGTGATCTGGGTATCGGCGAAGACGCGGCGCTCGATGGTGGACGGGAGCGCCTTCGCTGCCTTCCCCGGCTTCGTCCACTGCTCGCCGCGATGGACCACCGCGGGCACTGCGCCTCCCAGCGTGGCATGACCGCGGTACTCGTTGTAGTAGAGCGCGAAGTCCTGCAGCAGTTGGCTCAGATGGTCGAGACCGCGGATGACGGGGGCGCGCTTGAGCCATTCGTACTTCAGCGTCAGGATGACGCGCTCGGTGACCGCGATAGAGCCATGCCTGCGGACCGCGCCGAACCGCTGCTTCACATCCCACAGGATGAGCAAGTCACGGAAGGCGTCGCTGATGAAGACCTTCTCCTGGTCGCTGATCAGGTGCCGAGGTGCTCCATACCGGGCGAAGGCCTCTTCCATCGCGCCGACCACCCAGCCGGCGTTGGGACCCTCCAGTGGACAGCAGGCGACGACCTGGCGAGAGAAGTGGTCAATCGCCACCAGTACCCAGGTGGGCCAGACCCCCCAGCGCAGCACCCGCGTCCGGTCCACGCTCCAGACGTGGTTGGGATAGCGAGCGACGATCTCGCGCGGTGTCGCGGGAGCCTCCTGGGCCTTCGCCGTCGCCGGTGCGTTCTTCGGCTTGGGCTGCAGGAGTATGTTCCTCACGGTCGAGGCCGCGACAAACACTCCGAGCAGCCATAGCATACTGGCGATCCGGTGCCGCCCGACATACGGGTTTGCGTCGAAGATCTCCCAGATCATCCCTGCAAGCTCGGCGGGCGTCTTCCGGGGGCTCTCCGTCGGCGTCTTCTTCTCTCCCAAGTCGCCACGCTCGGCCGCGTGTAACCAGCGGTAGAGTGTTGACCGGGCGATCAGGAAGTGCTCGGTCACCTTGTTGCGGGGGATGCCGTAGTAGGACATGTGCCAGAGGATCTGCAGCCGCTGCATCGGGGTATAGCGCTTGCGAGCAGGAGCCTCGCCGAACCGGTCCTTGAGCATCCGGAGCTCCGAGTTCAGCCGGCGGTTCTCGTCGCGGAGTCGGGCAAGCTCTCCCACCTCTTCGCCAGCGGCGACGGCCCGCTGCAAGAACAACAGCCGCTGCTGACCAGCCGACTGGGCACTCAACACCATGGATCGCACGATCAGGGCAACGGCAGTTCGGAAGACATCCATGCGGACACACTCCACAAAAGAAGACAGCGCCCGAAGGCGCCATCCAAAGGTCCCATATGGTAGAATGATCCTCGCCTGCCGGCAAGCTCAGGAGCCGCTCAGGGATGTCCCATCGCTACTTAACACGCACAGGGGTATGCACGAGGCGAGAGGATACCACGAGAGGGGATGCTGGAGCTTCCTGGGAGGCCGATGAGTTTCTGGACAACACGGGTCTGGTTGCGCAGGTCTACGAGCTTGCCGCCTG
>Ga0315277_10001751_pt1 | contig 31015 bp, 30 predicted proteins | sample YL17G05_15_MG_FD_203695 | JGI IMG/M metagenome (GOLD analysis project Ga0315277, IMG submission 203695) | Sediment microbial communities from Yellowstone Lake, YNP, Wyoming, USA - YL17G05_15 | ecosystem: Environmental > Aquatic > Freshwater > Lake > Sediment | place: USA: Wyoming | collected...
ATAAAAAGAGAATGAGATTCGCGTCGGCCGGTGCCGGCTGGTAGCGACTTGGCCCGCGTGACGCGCCGCAGCAACGCGGACCGGTCGAATAACCAGCACGTGAGGGACAGAGCCACTCGCGCTCGCACAGCGTTGGGTTGCCGCGGAGGTGCCGGCAGCGGCCATGCAGCACAGGTGCCGCCTGGCATCCGTGCGACGCGTTGGTGTACACCGACGGGGACGGAGTCTGCCCGGACCGCAAGGTCCGGGACCATTCACCGCAAGGGTGTTGCGATTGTCTACACAACTGCTCGGTTGTGTGTGAAGCGTTGACCTCATCAAGTTCGGCCGTCTGCCGGAAACCAGCCGGAAATGCCCGATGTGGAGGAGACCTGTGAATACCGGCATGCATGAATTGGACATGGGAGATAACGGCCAAAGTGCCGGCATACCGTATCCCGGGCCGATGGCGTATGGTGGCGTCGGGGGCGATGGCCTGTTCCAGATCATCTGGCGCGGACGCTGGCTCATTCTCCTGTCCACCATTGCCGCTCTGGCGGCAGTCTGGTTCTACCTGCAAAAGGCCACACCGTTGTATGAAAGCACATCGCGCATCCTGGTGGACAAGCCCGGCCTGCAAATGCGCTTGGACGTCCCCCAACCGGCGGGCAGTACGCTAGACAACTACCTGCAGACGCAGGCGAGCATGATCACCAGCCGGGAGATCATCGCCGCGGCGCTGAGAGACCCGAACGTGCTCACGCTCCCCACGCTCCGGAACATCGACTTTCCCGTGGAGGAGGTGATCCGCACGCTTTCCGCCTCGGTGGGCAAGAACACCGACATCGTCAGCGTGACGGCGCAGTCGGCGTACCCGGAAGACGCCGCCCAGATCGTCAACGCCGTGGTGCGGGCCTATATCCGCTGGCATGAAGCGAACCGGCAGCTCAGTACGGCGGACCTGCTCAAGGACCTCAACAGCCAACTGGAAAAACGCTATCAGGAACTGCGCACCAAACGCAAAGAGCGGATGATGTTTGAGCAGAGGAACCCCGAAGTGGTCGAGAGTATGCGCGGCATTCTCTCCAAAACGCTCGAACTGCTGAAGCAGGATCTCACCAGCGCCCGCGTCGACACCATACAGGAGGATTCCTACTACGAAGGACTCAAGCGGTTCGAGGCAGAACCTGAGAAGCAGCGCGAGTACATCTACGGTCGGCGAACGTCCCAATTTCTGCCAGCGGATGAGGGCGAGCGCACTCGTCTTGAGGGGGAACTGCTGCGTACCCGATCGCAGCTCGAGGAGTCCGCGAGCGGAGGAGTGACGCAATACCTTCGGGTCACACAGTTGCAGAATATGGAAGGCCAGCTCCAGAAGAGAATGGCCGACCTCAATGCGCAGTTCGTGGAAAAGCAGATTTCTGTAGCCAAGGCTCTTTCGGATGGTGCACGCGCGCGGGAGAAACAGCTCGCGGACCTGTACGAAAAGGAGTTCGCGAAGGTCCAAACCCTCAGTGTACAAGAATCAGAGTATGCGTTCATCGTCTCCGAGTGCGAGATGATGCAGAGCCTGTGCGACAGTCTCCTGAACCAGATCAATGCCCTCGACCTCAATGCAAGTTTCCAGGGCCTGAAGATCCACGTGCTGGAGAGGGCGATACCGGCGCTAGAACCGTCCTCCCCGCAGGCGGTCAGAATCCTGGCCATTGGACTCGTGCTGGGACTGATGGCCGGTGCGGGATTGGCCCTGCTGCGGGACTGGAGAGACCAGCGCGTGCGTTCGGCGGATGAGATTATGGCGCTCGTGGGGGCCCGCGTGCTCGCCGCCGTACCGTCCATACCCAAACACGGGCTCGCCGCCCGCGGACAGAGGCTGCGGTTCGCCTCGAACTCGCGCGAGGCGGAGGTCTACCGTGCGATCCGGACCGCGCTGCTCTTCGGCGCGCCGCGCGAGCAGACGATGACGATCCTCGTGACCTCGCCGGCGCGGCTGGAGGGCAAGACGACGCTCGTGAGTAATCTGGGCATCGCCATGGCCCAGGCGGGGCAAAAGACACTCATCCTGGATGCCGACCTGCGCAAACCGATGCAGCACCGGGTGTTCTCTCTGAACGGACATGACCGGGGCCTGACCGACGTCCTGAGCGGAACGGCAACGCTCGAGGAGGCCATCCGGGCGACGGAAATCCCGGGCTTGGACGTGCTGGCGGGCGGCCAGACTGTTTCCAATCCGTCCGAACTGCTCAACAGCCGGATGCTCGCGCAGACGCTGGACCAGCTCAAAGGCAAGTACGATCGTATCCTGGTTGACTCATCGCCCATCGGGGAAGTGACGGACGCCCAGATCCTTGCCGCCTACTGTGGTTTGACCTTGCTCGTCCTGCGTGCCGAGAGGTCGACGCGCCTGCTCACGGAACGGGCACGGGATGCCCTGCTGACCGTGGGAGCGAGACTCGTTGGGGTCGTCGTGAACGATGTGCCCAAGAGGGATAAAAGATACAGCCACAGCAGTCTGTACGGCTATTCTTATGGTGATTACGGCTCCCATAGCGGCAAGTTGGCCGCCAGGAAATTGTCGACCGTTGCCAATCCGCGGCCGGAGAACACCGGCTCGAGCCTGGAGAGCAGTTGACCGCCCCGCGGCACATCGGCCCGGAGCGGGTCATAGAAGGATGGTAGCTCGTAGGAGGGCTACGGAGGAGCACATGCGCACGTATCTCTGCGTCTATTTCGGCGCGGCGTACCTGGCCCTGATCACGACGCCGCTCGTGATCTGGCTGGCCCGGCGGATCGGCGCGGTGGATTACCCGGGAATACGCAGCATCCACACCAAGCCGATTCCGCGCATCGGCGGCATCGCGATCTATCTGTCGTCGATGTGTCTGATCGTCTCCCTGCTCTTTTTGAATAACAACATCGGCGAGCAGTTCCGGCAGGTGTGGCTCCAGGTGATCACGCTGCTCGCTTCGGCGAGCGCGATCTTCCTGGTCGGGCTGGTCGATGATCTCCGCCGGCTGCCGGCCCGCGTCAAGTTTCTGGCAGAGCTGCTCGGAGCCGGGGTGCTGTGTCTGGTGGGCGTGAGGATTGGCAGCGTGAGCTTCGGCGGGGAGTCGGCCATCTCGCTCGGCTGGCTGGGCTGGCCGCTCACCCTGCTGTGGATCGTGGGCGTGACGAACGCCGTCAATATGAGCGACGGCCTGGATGGCCTGGCCGGCGGTGTGGCGGCGATCACGTGCGGCGTCATTGCCGTCTTCGCCATCCACGGCAGCACCATCCATACCGGCCTGGCCGCGAGCAACGATGTCATGATGGCGCTCTTTGCCCTGGCATTGCTGGGCGGCCTGTCGGGCTTTCTCTTCTTCAACGTCAACCCGGCCAAGGTCTTCATGGGCGATTGCGGCAGCCTGTTCATCGGCTTTACCATCGCCGCCGCCAGTGTGATGTGCATATCGAAATCGACGGCCCTCGTCGGTCTGGCCTTGCCCGCCCTGGCCCTGGGGATCCCGATCTTCGATACGCTGTTTTCCATGCTCCGACGGTTCCTGGAGCGCCGCTCGCTCTTCGCCCCGGACCGCAGCCACTTTCATCACCGGCTGCTCGATCTGGGTCTCCAGCAACGTCATGCGGTCCTTGCGATCTACCTGGCGACCCTGGCCGCCGCCAGCCTCGGCCTGTTCATGATGGTCAGCGACGACTTCAGCTCGCTCGTGGTCTTTGGCGCGGTCTCGCTGTTGATTGTGCTGCTGTTCCGGGTGGTGGGCGCGGTCCGCCTGCACGACACGCTCACCGGCCTCCAGCAGAAATACCGATACTCGCGCCAGGAGCGCGAGGAGCGGCGGACCTTCGAGAACCTGGAACTGCGCTTTCAGCAGGTCCATGATCCTCGCCAGTGGTGGCAGGCGGTCTGCGAGGCGGCCCAGCGCATGGATTTCGCCTGGGTCTCGCTGACGACCACCTGCAAAGACGGCCGCCAGAGCACGGAGATCTGGCGGACGCCGCACGGCCCGCCGGACCTGGCGCGGGTGGTCACCATGACGATCCCGTTCCCGGACGGGGACCCGGACTGCTCGCAGGAATTCGAGATCGCGATCAGCGTCAACGGCTCCCTCGAATCCGCCAGCCACCGGGGAACCCTCTTCGGCCGACTGCTCGATGAGAGCAGACTGGCGGCCCACCGGTAGAATCGGCGGGGGCAGGGCGGCATCGCCGAGTCTACCACTCGCTCTGCCACCGAAGGAAATCCATTCCCCGGCGTCGCAGTGAACGGTGCTCCGTTGCCGGTCTCCGGCAATACGTCCGTGTGAGTCCTTGTTAGTCCGTGTCCGAAGTTGTCCGTGTAAGTCCGTGTTTGCGAGCCCGTCCCAATCCGCGTCCGGCGGCCCAGCGGTCACAGGACGATGAAAACGGTATTGCTCGGCTCGCCCTCACCGGCCTTATTGACGGCGATGACGCGGTACTCGAACTCCTTGCCGCGCGGCTGATCGGCGAGGGACGCCTCCGTGACGACCGCGGTCCCGACGTCGGACCACAGTCCCGCCGGCCGCTCGCGCCGCACGATGCGATAGGCGCTCGGCCTGCCGCCGTCGCCGGGGGCCTTCCAGGCAAGCTGGACCCAGCCCTCGCCCTGAACGCGGGCCTCGAGCAGCAGGGTCTGGCCGGGCGGCTCCAGGGCGGTGGGCGGCTTGCGGCCGGACCAGCCGATCAGCTTGAGCTTCTCGTCGTCGAAGTTGACGGTGTTCTCCGCGTAGCGGATGTCGGTTTTCATGCCCTCGACGAGGGCGGCCAGTTCGGTGTCCTTCTCGACGGTCGCCTGCTCGGCCGTCGCCTGGGCCGCGACCGAGGCGTTCTTGGCGGTCGTATACGTGTCGATCAGAGCCGTCAGGGCGGTCGGCGTCACGGGCGGTGACGGGAAATTCGGGTTCGGCAGCGTCGCCGTGCCCGCCAGGCCGCTGGTCATGGTCTGGGCCAGTGTGACGATCTCAGCTTCGGTGCGGGGAAATCGTGCCATGTGCTCTACCTCCAAAAAGAACTGGTGTTAGTAACTCCTGATTACGTTCTGTCTGTATCCCTTGCTACTGCCGCCCGCTGCGCAGGCACTCGCCCACGGCCGGCGGCGAACCGCCGCGCGCAGGGCGCGAGCGCCGACAGCCCAGCGCATAGCGCTGGCACAACGACAAAGGGAACAACCGTTTTTCCACTGTAAGCAAGCCATGCCACGCCGCAAACCGGCAACGCGATGGGGCAAGCGAGCAAGGCAGCGATGCGAACGCACAACGCAAGGGTGAAAACTTCCGGCCTCGCCCTGCGACCTTACAGCCTGACAAATCGCGATGGCAAGACTGCATCACCGATGCACAAGAGAGCAACGGAAGCCGCCTAGTGCTCGCCGCTCGCCAACTTCACGAGATTGACCATCGGCCGACCGATGGGAGTGCTTGAGAAGAAGACAAAAAAATCTGCAATGTCCTTGAAACCGCAGATGAACGCAGGCCGGCCTTTGGCCGGAACCAAATCAACTCTTGCCAGGCACGCCAAGACCGCAAAGAAAGGAGGGTGAAAGGTGTGGTTCACCTGGCGATCTTTGCGCCTTTGCGAGAGACCTAATCCTTTTCGTTCTGAGGACTTGCAGTGTCGCCTCGGAATTATCTGGAAAGGATTTTCAGTTGTTGCGAGTTAGCAGCGTAGATGTCAAGACTGGCAGCCGGTAAGACGGTCAGGCGTGCTCCGGACGGGCTGCAGCCTGCCATGAAGCCTAATAGCTGGTGAGTACCATGTATAGGTTTGCGTTGATCGGTGCCGCGGGATACATCGCTCCGCGACACATGAAAGCCATCAAGGAAACGGGCAACGATTTGGTGGCCGCGCTTGATAAGAATGATTCCGTCGGCGTGATTGATTCCTACTTTCCAGATGCCCGGTTCTTCACCGAGTTCGAGCGCTTCGACCGGCACTTGGAGAAACAACGGCGCGAGAATGGCAATAAGATCGACTACGTCTCCATCTGCTCGCCGAACTACCTTCATGATGCCCACATTCGCTTCGCGCTGCGGATTGATGCGAACGCGATTTGCGAGAAGCCTATCGTTTTGAATCCATGGAACGTCGAGGCCCTCCAGGAGATCGAAAAGGAACGCGGCAGGAATGTCTACGTCATTCTCCAGTTGCGACTACATCCTTCGATTATCGCCCTGAAGCGGAGGATCGACTCCGGCCCGACGGACCGCAAGTATGATATTGACCTGACCTACATCACTTCGCGTGGCCGATGGTACCTGGTCTCCTGGAAAGGCGACGTGGAGAAATCCGGCGGGATAGCCACAAATATCGGCATCCACTTCTTCGACATGCTCGAATGGATCTTCGGTCCCGTCCAATACAACATCGTCCACATGGAACAGCCGACCAAAGCAGCCGGATTTCTGGAACTGAAGAAAGCCCGGGTGCGATGGTTCCTTTCCATCGACAAGGATGATCTGCCCCGTCCGCCGGAGAACGGCAAACCGGCGACCTTCCGCTCGATCACCATGAATGGGCAAGAACTGGAGTTTACCGAAGGCTTCACGGACCTGCATACAAGGAGTTATCAGGAAATCCTGGCAGGCAGAGGATTCCGCCTGGAAGATGCCAAGCCCGCCGTGGATATCGCCTCCAACATCCGCCGCAGCAGGCCGGTGGGTTTGCAGGGCGATTATCATCCGATGCTCAAGAAAGCAAGATAATGGCGGCAACAGTCACTCTCGCCTTTGTTCGCACACTCGGATCACGTCGGCACGAGGAGAAATAATGATTCCACACATCAAAGACAAACGAATTTTCATTACCGGAGGGGCTGGGTTTATTGGCTCCACCCTGATCGGTCGCTTGATAGACGAAAATGAGATCACCGTCTACGATGATTTCCGACGCGACGCCTTAAGCGGCAAGCCGTTTGTCAACCATGAGAATCTCCGAGTCGTAAGGGGCAGTGTCTTGGACTACGATTCTGTGTGCGCCGCGATTACCGGGGCTCAGATCGTGGTTCACTGCGCCGCGATCGCAGGCATCGATACGGTCATCAAGCGGCCAACCGAGACAATGCGAGTTAACATGCTTGGCACAGCCAACGTGCTGGAGGCCGCCAAGAACCTGGCCAACCTCGACCGTTTTGTTGACTTTTCTACCAGCGAGGTTTTCGGCCAATCCGCCTTTCGGGCCGAGGAGAATCACACCACCCATATTGGAGCGGTAGGCGAAGCAAGATGGACGTATGCGGTGAGCAAGTTGGCCGGCGAACATCTGGCCGAAGCTTACTACAATGAATTTTGGCTGCCCACTGTGACTTTGAGACCCTTCAATATCTACGGCCCCGGCCAAGTCGGCGAAGGAGCAGTTAAGGTTTTCGTCGAACGGGCCCTTCGCAATGAGGATCTTTCTGTTCACGGCGACGGCAATCAGATTCGTGCATGGTGTTATATTGACGATTTAATCGATGGGCTGCTGCTATCCATGGCACATCCAAAGGCTGTCGGTGAATCATTCAACATCGGCAACGCTCGTGCAGTTGTCACAATATTCGGCCTTGCACAGATCATTGTTCGTGTGCTGAACTCCAAATCGCGAATTGCTTTTACGCAAAAGGACTACGCAGATGTAGAACTTCGCGTGCCAAGCGTTGCCAAAGCAGAGAAACTGCTCGGCTTCAAGGCCAAGGTGGACCTAGAAGAAGGCATCCAAAGAACAGCTGATTACTTTAGGGGAATTACAAAGTGACCAATATTCGCATGCCGCTTGCCAGACCACCTTCCAATGGGCGCGAGGTCGGGGTCCTCCGCCGGTCGTTGCCGGCTGGGTCGTTCCGGATGCCATGGGCGCGTTCTTTTGATGGGGGCGGCAGACAGGATTGCGAGATTTAGCATACGATCAGTTTTAGAAAAAGCGCCATTAGAGATCATAGAGCCGTGTAGGGTAAATATAGTACTATGAGGATATTACTGGCCGGGGCATCTGGGTTTATCGGTAGGAATTTCATCCTTAAGGCGCCACGCGAATGGCATATTTGGGGGGTCTATCGCTCAAATGCTGGCGTGAAGCAATTAGCCTCAGGCTTTCCCAACACTTCTATCCTGCAATGTAATTTGGCAAACGTGCAAGAGGTTAGACATCAACTGGCTAATCTGCCGGACCATTTTGACATCGGATTGTTTGTTTGGGGAAACTCGGATATCGGCCTTTCTTGCCGGGCACCATTAGACGACTTGCACGACAATGTCACTAGTCTGATAAGCCTGATCACGTGTTTCCATTTTCGTAAGTTCATTTTCATGTCTTCCGGAACGGTGTATTTAGGACATCGCGGCTTGGTGGACGACCAGACTCGTTGCTACCCATCGGTACCCTACGGGATAGCCAAGTTATCCAGTGAATTGTATGTGCGCTACTTTGCCAAACAGACGGAGAACATCGAACAGTATGTGAACATCAGGTTTTTCGGAGCCTATGGTCCCGGGGAACCACCGCGAAAGATATACACAAAGCTCATCAAGCGATTCTGTGTGGAAAGGAAAAGCGATTACACCTTGGTTGGTGATGGTACAAATCTTATTGACGCAATGTACATTGATGACACGATTGCAGCTCTCAAGCAGATTGTTCTGTCTGAGGAGGCTGACCTGACTGTAGATCTGTGCGCAGGCGAGCCGTTGACCTTGAACGGATTAGTATCAAGGGTAGCACATATCCTAGGTGTGGAAGCTCTCCAAATAAGACATAGTGGCGAAACCAAAGAATGTATTACTTTTTATGCGTCGCCTCAACAAATGGAGAGAATATACGGGTTTAAGATGCAGATCCCTTTGGAGGAGGGCATACCTAAACTGAGGGATCATCTATTAGGAGAGACGAATCATGTCTAAGTTAGCCATCTTGGGTGGACAGCCGGTAAGGAAGACCCCTTTTCCGTCGTGGCCGGTATATGGGCGGGAAGAAGAGGCGCAGCTAAAAGATGTTCTGCAGAAGTCGGAAGCCGGTATTGGCAAACGCGTCGGAAAGATTGCTGAATTTGAAGAGCAGTTCTGCAAATACCACGACGTCAAGTATGGTGTCGCATGTACCAACTGTTCCCACGCTCTGGAGATTATGCTTGCAGTAGCGGGCGTAACACCAGGAGACGAAGTCATTGTGCCTTCATACACGTTTATAGCTACGGCCGGAGCCGTAGTTAGATGCGGTGGAATTCCCGTATTTGTAGACATCGATTCTGACGATTATCTATTGGACATTGACTTAATAGAGAACCTGATTACCGCTAAGACTAAGGCTATTATTCCGGTCTATTTTGCCGGTAGCATCCCTGATATGGATAGGATCACGAGTATCGCTAGCAGGCATAATATGGTTGTCATTGAGGATGCCGCCCAGGCCCATGGAGGTAAATGGAACGGTCGCTTTGCAGGCTGCTTTGGCAAGGCTGCTGGTTTCAGTTTCCAATATAGCAAGAATATGACTGCCAACGAAGGCGGGATAATTGTGTCAAACGACGGAGAGTTTATCGAAAAATGCTGGCGACATATTTGGCATGGCAGGAAGAAGGGCGGAATATGGTACGAACATTTCCAGATCACCTCCAACTATCGTCTGACGGAGTTTCAGGCGGCAGTACTCATTGCACAGCTAGGACGACTCAGAAAGCAGAACGATATTCGTAATGGGAATGGTGTGTACCTCGACGAGAAGCTGTCGAAGGTAGAAGGAATCACGCCGCTGTCTCACCATCCCCTTCTGGAGGTGCATCCTCGGCATCTCTATATTATCAAGTGTGACACGGATCTATTTGCAGGAGTGAGCAAAGACAGGATTGTAAAGGCGCTGAACGCAGAGGGTATTCCGGCGATGCCTGGGTATGGCTTTCCTCTCTACGGGAATCCCGCATTTCAGGAAATGAGACTGGGAAACTACAAGGCAGTGTGCAACCCTAAAGCGGAGCAAGCCTGTGCACAGAGCATTTGGTTTATGCATAACACCCTTTTGGGAACACGAAAGGACATGGATGACATAGTCGGAGCCTTGGAGAAGGTGGTGGAGAATAGAGGATGTCTACGGGACATGCGATGCTAGAATTGGATCAGGAGTATCTCGAGAAAGAAGTGTCGCGATTCTTACGGCCGTCAATGAAAATTGTCGTCCATAGCTCGCTACGTTCATTTGGGTTCGTAAGAGGAGGCGCACAGACTGTTATTCGCGCTTTGATGAAGGGAGTTACACCTGACGGTCTTATCATGATGCCAACCTTCACGTACGGCCGTGAGCCTTATGATGTCTTCTCTAGCCCCGCCCAGACAGGGAGAATTCCGGAGACCTTTCGACAGATGGACGGCGTTAAGAGGAGTCTTCATCCTACGCACTCATTCTGCGCCTGGGGACATGGAGCAGAACAGATTCTATCCGGGCACGAAGCGGCTGAGCCATTCAAGATTGGCACACCTTTGTACAGGGTTGCCCAACAGGATGGATATGTGCTTCTCATGGGAGTTACCCAGGTTGCTAATTCTCTGATACATGTAGCTCAGGAACTGGCGCGCGTGCCATATCTGAATCGACCAAAGGTGGTCCAGGTACTGGAGAAGGGAGGACCGCGAGACGTAGTGGTGCGCAGGGCAGGGTGCAGTCTCGGATTTGACAAGATCACTCCCTTTCTTGAAGGGGAGGACTTGCTGGCAAAGTACAAAGTAGGACAGTCGAATGTAGTGTGTATGAAAGCAAAGGAAGTGCTGACAGTCGCGACGAAGGTGCTTGAGAGAGACCCGTATTTCTTAGGTTGCGATAATACTGAGTGCTTCGCCTGCCGTGAAATGCGTGAATTCCGTGCTTGACCTGATTTCTGATTCCTGGAAGGTTGTTGCCTGTTCTGTGCATTGAGTACGTGGAGAGCTGCGTCTTCTACATGAATGCAGGGGCACTCAGGAACTAATGATTAGGCAGAATATCATCGCCAATGCGATTGGCCGCTCATGCGGAGTTGTCTTGATCTATCTGTTCATCCCCCTCTACCTGAAGCTTCTGGGGATCGAAGGGTATGGACTCGTTGGGTTCTACTCGATACTGCTGGGCGTCCTTCACTTTGTTGACCTGGGACTCACGGCCACCCTCAGCCGCGAAATGGCCCGTTTATCCATACGTGAAAACGGTGGCGGCAAGATGGGCGACCTGTTGCGCACCTACGAATCCGTCTATTTCTGCATCTGTCTAGCGGTCATGTTGATCGTCTGGATTCTAGCCCCTTTCATTGCTCAGCGTTGGCTGCGGGCGGGCACGCTCCCTCCTAGCGAAATCGCGGTAGTCATTCGTGTGATGGGAATCGCCATTGCGTTTCAATTGCTGTCGCAGTTGTATACTGGCGGTCTCACGGGTCTGGAAAAACAAGTCCTGACTAATTCTCTTCAGATGGCGTGGGGCGTGTTTAGGGGGCTTGGGACGGTGCTTATTTTGTGGCTCTTCTCCCCGACGACGTTGGCCTTTGCTTGTTGGCAACTTGTCTCCAACATCTTTTACTGTTTTGCTCTCCGCCTGAGTCTTTGGCGGGCTCTGCCAGACGCCGAGTCCAGACCGCGATTCGACCGTCGAGTACTACGGGACACGTGGCGATACGCGGCTGGGATTGCTGGCATGGCGGTTGTCTCTGCCGCTCTGACGCAAGCGGATAAGCTTGCGATCAGCAAGATGCTACCCTTGGATGTTTTCGGGTACTATACTCTGGCAGGCTCCCTGGCGCAGGCTCCCGCCATTCTTGCCGCTCCAATCAGTGTCGCCCTGTTTCCCCGGTTGACTGCGCTTGTCTCCTTGAACGATCCAGATACTCTTACTCAGTTGTATCATAGTGCTTGCAGGCTGGTTAGCGTGGCAGTATTGCCGGCCACCATCACCCTTGCCTTGTATGCTGAGGACTTCCTTTTCGCTTGGACGGGCTCCCACGTCGTCTCTCAGAAGGGGGGGCCAGTGGCCTCTCTTCTCCTCTATGGATCGAGTATTCAGGCGGTCTTGACTATGCCTTCCTGTCTGGCCCTTGCCCATGGATATACACGGTTGAACCTGAAGCTTGGAGTTGTCTCCGTTGTTTTGATTACCCCTCTGCTGATTCTCCTGGTCATGAAATACGGCATCGTGGGAGGGGGGGCATCCTGGCTGATTATGAATATCTTCACTCTCCCGCCATATATGTATTTCCTTCATCGCCGCTTCCTGCCCTATGAACTCCGGAAATGGTATTTGCGAGATGTGGGACGCCCACTCCTTGCCGCCTTGGCGTGCGTATTGCTGAGCCGTTGGTTCCTGCCATCGCTCGACTCTCGCAGTCTCACTTTTGGCATCATTGGAGTGGTATGGGGCGTATCTGCAGCAGCAGCAGCGTTCACGGTTCCCGATTTGCGCAGAGAGCTTGCGGTAAGAGCCGGAAGATTGCTCGGAGTGTGTTATGAAATATGAGAGTGAAGCAACCCCGTTATTGACTATTGTGATTCCAACCCGTAACCGGATGCCATATGCGATTTCGGCTATCCAGAGCATTCTTGAAATCGCCGATCCGAGGCTGGAACTCGTTGTGCAGGACAACAGCGACTCGCGGGACCTGGAGGGACATATCCGAGAAAACATCCTCGACAATCGATTGCGCTACAGATATACGCCACCACCCTTGTCGTCTATCGACAACTTCAACGCGGCGATGGAATTGGCGACTGGAGAGTATTTGTGTTTAATAGGCGATGATGATGGAGTGAACCCGGAAATCATGGCGGCGGCGGCTTGGGCCAGCCGAGAAGGCTTGGATGCCTTGGTTTGGAGGACCAGCGCGCGCTACCTTTGGCCGGGCAGTGGTGTGCCCCCAACGCTGTGCAGCCGAAATAGTGGCGGCACTCTCACCATAAGGCCATTTCTTGGGAGTCTGGTGGAGCCGGCTGTGAATGTGGAAAGAGAAACTCGGATGCTCCTGCGCGAAGGCGGAATATACTACCGTCGTACAGGTCTACCCACATTATATCATGGCCTCGTGCATCGTCGCTGTCTGCAAGCGGTGTATGAGAAGATCGGGGCCTATTTTGGAGGCTTGAGTCCAGATATCTTTGCCGTTCTGACAATTGCGAACTTTGCTGATCGAGTTGCCGTTGTGGATTACCCGCTAAGTATTCCAGGCACCTGCAGCGTAAGCGGCACAGCTTGGTTCAGTCGCGCGAAACGCGCAGGACGGCTGGAGGATGCGCCGCCTTTCCGCAACAGAGGTGAATACCACTGGTGTGAGTTGGTACCACGGGTCTACACCGAAGAGACGGTCACGGCCGAGTCTGGAATTGCTGCTCTTCGTGCGGTGGGGCGCGAGGACCTCGTTCGGGAACTCAACCTGTCCAAATTGGCGGCATATTGTATTGCGGATAATGATGGTACCATTGGACCAGTAGTACGCGACATGTTCAGTGCGATGCGCATCTTGGGTCGAAATCGTGCAGTCGGCACAATCCAACTGGCATGGAGTCTGATCTCGGGACCCGGGGCCAGATTTGGCCTGCGGGTATGGAATCGCTTTCTCATAGTCCTGGGAAGAAGAATCGTTCACAGCATCAGTGGCCTTGAGAACATGGTCGAGGCATCACATGCTTTGACCGGACACCTGAAGGAGAATGGACATACTTTCGGCAAGTGTGTGCGAGAAGGCGAGAGCCGTTGCTGAGAGAGATGAGACATTCTTCATTGCAGGCCGAGGGAAGAGCCAGAGAAGTGTGGTGTTCGTAAGCCAGGGTACCCCAGCGAATTTAAGCGGCAAGTACAACACGGATACGGGAAAGGCATCGGGCAAGGCTGGCATGCGAACAGGTACCGCAATGAAGGAGGCTACACATGAAAGCTTGCCCATCACGGCGTCGAAGGTCTTCTGCTATGCAGCCGCTGCTAAGCAGGTCCGCCTAAGTCTTTTGACAGTACTGATCGAAGCCAAAAGTCCTTGGACAGGACACCGGCCGTGTGCAGTGTCTCCCGGGCCGAGAGACTCTCAAGGTATCTCAGGAACCGGTCCACTTGATCGTCGATCGTGGCGTACTGTTTGTTGGCACTGACCATGTCCTTTCCCTGGCCCCACAGCCGATCCATCGGATTCAGGTTCGGAGAACGGTTGGGTAGCCAGATCAGCTTGATCGACAGTTCGTCGGCCAACTCCAGGGAGCGGTTCGCGGTATGACTGGAATCTTCGTCCAGCAACAAAGCCAGATGCCAGCCACGATAATGCCCATGCAGCAGATACAGGAACTCCTGAAAATCGGGTGCCTTTCGATGGTCACGGACCAGGAACCAGCGTCGGCCCGTGCACAGATTCATCGCCCCGAAGACCACGCGCCGGGCGTTCTGTCCTGAGATCCGCACCTCGCGGGGCAGTCCGCGCAACGCCCAGCCGGCACGCAAGGGAGGAAACAACAACAGATCGGTCTCATCCTCCACCAACAGCACGCTGCGAGGCCGCAAATTACGGATGCGAGCCCGAATACGCCGTTTTTTTCTCCAGCTCGGGATCGGGCTCCAACTCGTACCGACCCCGTTTCCAGACATACCCCAGCCCCTGCAACCCGCGACGGACGGTCTCATCCGAAAGACGCAGGCCCGTGCTGTGCTCCCATTGCTCTTGCAGCAACGGGACGGTCCAGTTCCCGGCGAAGTAACCGAACTCGTCGGGGGTACGGTCCATCAGCCGCCGCAAGAGGGCTTGATGGTCCTCGGTCCAAAGGCTCGGACGACCCGGGCGTTGCTCGTCCTGTAACGCGTGGGGATCGTGCGCTGGAGCGTAGCTGGCCATCCAGTTGTAGACGCTCTGGCGAGTCACGCCCAAGACCTGGGCCACCTGGGCCATGGATTGGCCTCGGCTGACTTCCAAGACCGCCAAGGTGCGACGATAGACGTGGGCATCCTGGGTTTCCTTCAACTGCTCCCTCAAGCGATGCCGTTGCCACCAAGTCAGTGTCAGTCCTTCCATAGTATGGCTCCTTCATGACCATACTACGAAGGACAGGCTCACGAGTGTCAAAATGTCAAAGAACTTTTGCGGACCTGCTTAGCAGTTAATTAGTAAGCGGCCAACATAGTCCCTGGATGGTAGTGTAGAAGTGCATGAGGTACAGCGTGACGAATCATGTTTCGAGAGATCGCAAGATAACCAGCAGTGCTCTGGCGGTCCTGTTTGGAATTCTGATCCTGTTGTACAGCCGAAGCACAATGCGGCTTTTGGGGTTCTCTGATAGGCTCGACCAGAGATGCGTATTCTACGCGAACATTCTCTGCTACGCCCTCTTCGGTGTCGTGGTTCTTTGGCGTGGAGCAAGGCTGCGCCTCCTTCTGTCCGACACCTATGCTCAGATAGTGTTGCTCTCCTACTGTGCAACCGTCATTCCGAACATCCTTAGTGCGTATATCCTTTACAGTCAGCCGTTGATGGGCATCATCAGGACATTCTTTTGGTATGGGGGCTGGGCTCTCCTCCTGGCACTGGTCCTTTGGGGACCAGATGTTGTTCTGGCTTTCAGACTACTGCGCGTCTTCGCATTGCTCGGGGTGGTTGCCGCGGCATTCGCATGTGTAGTGGCCCTGTTTCCAGGTCTGAGAGCATTGCTGGTGTCGGACACTGTCGTGTCTGAGAGATTCGGACTCACACGCATAATAATTTTGCCGGGCCCGGTCCAATTTGCATTGTACTTCTACCTTGCGTCTCTACTATACGTCAAGCAGGACCGTGCAAAGGCCCTTCAGTTCATATTTTGTGTGATAGTGACGTTTGCCTACATATTCTTTGTATGTTTGACGAGGGAGACCATTTTGGCAACCTGTGTTGTGCTGGTCTACTTTGCGCTAAGATACTTGCCGGAACGAATAAGAAGGGGTCATATTCTGATAGGCCTGAGTCTAGTGCTTGTCATCCTATACGCGGCGGGCGGGTTCAGTATCGTGAAGAGGAGTGTGCAAAGTGCATACGAGGGGCATTCTGGCGATGTAAGCAGCTTTAATAGCAGGGTTGACAGTATCCGATACTCCTGGAATCAACTGAGAGAAACAGGGTATGTGGGTACGGGCAAAATATCTACGGTGCATGGAGGCAGGAATCCTATACGGGATGCGTTTGAGGCAGGCGAGGTCAATTGGGTCGATGTCGGTATCTTGGGAACAGTTGGACTGTATGGTATTCCTGTTCTTCTGCTGGTGGCTGCGGCCTTTTGGAAGAGTTTTAAGGATGTGGCCCTAATCCGCGATTCCAGTCTCGCGCCCCCAATGGTCGCCAGTGCCATTGCGATTGAACTCTTTATACTTGCCAACATACTTGAGTTTGGGGTGACTTTCTTTCATGAGGTCACTGCCTATTACTATGCACTTGTTTTCTTTGTCTTGTCTACATTCACCTCGCAGGCCCGCAAGGCGCATGCGGTGGGATATCCTAGGGTCAAGGGGAGCATCCGAGTGCCATTGCACGGCACACGTGCCATTCGAGCGTACAATCGTTCCACCGGGGTCTTCGCGTCGCCTCCGCTGATCTGTGAGAACAGATGCATTGTTGCATACCGCTCTTGGTTCTGAGATCAATGGACAAAATGGAAGAACGGCAGTCCTCGGAGTCAGTGCGCGTAAGCAGCGAGGGCGAGCGTGAGATGAGTGTTCCCACTGCTGGACGTGCAGGCGGGGAATTCTATGTACGACAGAGTAGGTTCGCACTTGTACTCCAGCGACAGAGGTGTAAGTAGCCGATGAGAATTGCCCATGTGATATGGAGTCTTTGGGGCGGTGGCAGCGAGTCGATGCTGGTGGATATTGCGAACGAACAGTCTAAGAAGCATGTCGTCGCATTGATAGTTGTGAATGCCCTCGTGAATCCTGACTTGGCAGCTAAGGTTTCAGACAGAGTAAGACTGATCACCATCAACAGAAAACCGGGCAGCAAGAGAATATTGGACGTAATTCGATTGAATATGCGACTACGCGCGTTGGAACCCGATATTGTCCATTGCCATAACTGGAACCTGGTCCGACTCTTAAAGTTCGGGCGATTCAGACGCGTCCTGACGGTGCACAACGCGCGTGTGGATGCGGAGGAAGCCTATCTCAACAAGTACGATGCCATCTTCGCTATCTCGGATGCGGTGCAGCACTATATTGCTAAGAAATCCGCTGCCATCGTGCCTATAGTTGTCTACAACGGCATCGATTTTGCTGATATAGGTCAGAGAGAGAAGTATCAGTTTGACACCTTCGAAATGGTGCAAATCGGCGAGTTGAATTGCGAGGTGAAAGCACAAGACGTTCTCCTCAGAGCATTGCACTCAGTCGTGTATCAATATGGGGTTGGGAATGTGCATCTGGACTTGATAGGTGATGGAGATTCCCGCAGCTATCTTGAGAGAATTAGACAAGAACTCAATCTGAGTTCATATTGCAGCTTTTTGGGTCGCCAGGACCGCAATGTGGTATATGCAAACCTGGGGAACTACCATCTGCTGATTCAACCATCGCGTTCAGAAGGGTTTGGTCTCACTATAGTCGAAGGAATGGCGGCAAAGATCCCGGTGCTTGTCTCTGATATTGAGGGGCCGATGGAGATCATTCAGAATGGTGCGCATGGGTACTATTTCCGGGTTGGAGATTCGGAGAATTGCGCCAGGATGATAGTCCGGATCATCAGCGAGTACAGCGATGCTGGTCTGAGGGACAAGATGGACGGCACCTACAGGTATGCGAGAACGAGGTTTGATGTGCAGAGAACAGCAACAGAGTATGCTCTGCAGTATTCGTGTCTGTGCGGTCTGGACGGCGGATCGCGATCATGACGCTGAGACGGCTGACTGGCCATATGCTCGGTTTAGGCATTGCAGCGGTAGGATCTGTGCAAGCTGCACTGTTGTCACTGGATAGAGGCCAAATGATTGTATGTGCCTACGGTCATAAACCATCACGGTCAACCTTTGAGAAACTGGTCGTGTGGTTGCTTGGCAACGGCTTCTGCTTCGTTTCTGACACCGATGTCTTGTCTGCACTGGATGCGAAGAAATGCCTGCCTAATCGGTCTATATGGCTGTCGTTTGATGACGGATTACGCGATAACCTCGTGAGTGTTGTCCCCGTCCTGCAGAAATACCAGATTCCCGCGACCTTCTTCATTTGTCCGGAGGCGGCGGAAACAGGTTGGCTGTGGTTTCAAGTTGCGCGTAAGTACGCTTCCCTGCTGCCAGGAAGTGACTACCGACTCCTATGCAGTATGCCCAATGACCAGAGGCGTGACATCGCGGCAGACATAATGCGCACTCATCACATTGTGCCAGGCAGATCTACAATGACTCCTGATGAGATTGCCTCCCTCGCACGTAGTGCACTCGTGTCTATCCAAAATCACACGAACAGTCACGCCATTCTGAGTTGCTGTTCGGAAACCGAGAGTTTTCGCGAGATCAGTACAGCATCTCAGCGTATTTTGGACTGGACGGGCAGAAGACCGATCGTGCTGTCGTACCCACGTGGGGAGTCTTTGGCTGAGTCTGCCACGATTCTCGAAAGGGCAGGTCTGGCCATGGCCGTTACTTGTGAGCCGCAGTTTGTCAATTTGAACGGAGTGTACGACAGATGCTCTCTTCCCAGAACAGCCTTCGCCAATGAGGGCTCCCTCCGCGAGAACATCTGCCAAGTATTTGGCGTGTGGCAACCCGTCGTGAATAGAATCAAGCGAACGCTGCATGCATAGCCGTTCCGGATCATCCCCAGGGTGCCGCATGCACAGGTGCCCAAGTATCCTTCCGCATCGGACATTCTGCTGGCGATCTGGAGGAACAAGGTACCTACGAGAGAGTGTTGCTCCGCGTTGAGGATGTGTGAGTATATGGCGGCTGAAAGGATAATCGTTGACGATGGATTCCGAACAATACGCGAGGTACTTGCTCATGAGAAGAGCACGTTGTTGTCAGATCGGGATTCCTTCTGGGACCTGAAGAGGAAACCGGGAGACGCACTCTCACTGGTCGATAGCAACTTCCTCGCGCACAAAGCAAGGAGTGCGACGTGTGAGAGATATTCCTGGGTGGTGAGAGCAAGAAGAATGTGTGATTCAGTCGGTGCCGTGCCCCGGTCCCTGTGACGAGAAATGCGAGTTCTCTTAACTACACCTCTCCTCGATAAACCTGGCGGCGTGGCGAACTACTACAAAACGCTACATGACCACCTCAAGGCGGTTGTCGAGTATTTCACGGTAGGGTCACGGACTCCCGGCCATGGTTCGGGCGCTGATTTGATGCGGGTTCTGAAGGACTATTGGCATTTCTACAGACAGGTGAAGCTGCATGAACCTGATTTGGTGCACCTGAATCCATCATTAGGTGACAAAGCTCTGCTGCGAGATGGGGTTTTCTTGATCATTGCCAAGCTTCTGCGGCGCAGGGTGGTAGTCTTCATACGGGGTTGGGACTTCAACTGTGAACAAGCCATCCGGAAGAGATATTCATTCCTCTTTCGACTTGTGTATTTCCGGGCCGACGCATTCATCGTATTAGCATCACGATTCAAATCTATGCTCGCAGACCTGGGCTACGACAAACCGATATACCTGGAGACCACTGTTGTTTCTAATGAAGCGTTTTCACACGAGCGAACGCGGAGCGTCGATGCTCGGGCAGGACATGAGCGGCTAAATATACTTTTCCTCTCACGGGTGGAGAGGGCCAAAGGAGTATATGAAGCGGTCGAGGCCTTTGGGATCGTGAGAGCGAAATATCCATGCATTACAATGACTGTTGCTGGTGACGGTTCCGAACTTGAGAATCTCAAGGCATATGTTAAGTCGCATGGGATAGAGAACGTGAAGTTCGTAGGCTGGGTCAGCGGAGAAGCCAAGTGCGACGCGTTTGCCAACGCAGATGTCTATCTATTCCCCTCGTGGGGAGAGGGAATGCCGAATTCGGTCATAGAGGCAATGGCTTACGGGCTTTCTGTTATTACCCGTCCAGTTGGAGGAATAGCGGATTTCTTTGAGGATGGCAAGATGGGATCGCTCACCGAAAGTAGAGATCCAGACGTGCTCGCGCGGTTACTGGAGCAACTAATTGAAGATCCAGCACGACGTCAGGCGATTGCCCATTATAACCGTCGTTTTGCGAAGCAGCACTTTGCGGCTTCTGTTGTTGCCGCGAGGCTTACCGATATCTACCGAAAGAGCATCGACAGTCATCGTATTACAGGTATTACCGCAAAACGGTAGCGCGGTCTACCTATGTAGGAACAAGCCTCTTGTGGCTGATGCCCGCGATGACTCGCGTGCACAACGCGTTGTCATGCTAGCGCCACTAAGAACGATAGTCTACATGGCTGGTCTTACTGGCACCATCACGGACGTCAAGGAACTGGAGATCTATTCGACGGGCAAGCCTTGCCGCAGGAAGTCTTTCGTACAGGATAAAGGGCGGGCCAGCATGATCAAGGCATTCATCACACGCGTCGTCGAAGGCGGGGCGCCACTGATCCCTTCAGCGGAGATCTTCGCCATGACGCCCACGGCGTTTGCCCTAATCGAATTCCTCGGGACACGGCAGACAGTCTCCTTCTGACACCGTATGATCCGCTCGGCTGTTCAAGATTGTATCGCGAAGATGCTCCCGTATATCGAATCGGCGGATTATGCAGGCTATGATCCCTATGATGCGCTCAATAGCCCGTTGATTCAGCGCATCGGCGCGAAGAATAAGGCGATTCGGATTGGTGCAACACAATTCCTTCGGAGATGTCCGGTGAACCTGAGACCCTTATTGGGAATCCATCAGGGGCACAACCCGAAAGGCTTGGGCCTCTTCCTGCAAAGCTATTCCTCGCTTTATCCGGTACACCATAAAGAGAAATACGTAGGTGCAATCAACCGATTGATACATCTACTGCACGAGACGCGAAGCTCCGGTTACGCAGGTAGCTGTTGGGGGTACAACTTCCCATGGCAATCTCGACTCATCTATCGACCTAGATATACACCAACAATCGTGAACACCTCGTTTATCGGTCATGCGTTGATTGATGCATATGAGGCGACCGGCAACGCCATTGCTATGGACATGGCAACTTCCGCGAAGGATTTCATACTCAACGATCTGCCCCGTAGGTGCGAGGGGGACCTCTTCTGTTTCAGCTACAGCCCATTGGAACACGACTATGTGCACAACGCGAATGCCTTGGGGGCGTCTCTGGTCTTGCGTATTGCGCGGATCACAGATAACAGGGATCTGAGAGATACCGCATGCAGGGGCATGGGTTACACGGTCAGTCATCAAAGAGAGGATGGAGCGTGGTGTTTTGCAGAGGGTGAACGATCCTGGGTGGACTCATACCACACTGGGTATGTTCTCGAATCGCTGAGACGTTTTGTGAATACGAATGAAACCGGCTATCCCGACTGGCGGGCCAACTATGAGCGTGGGGTCGCATACTACGCGAAGAACTTCTTTCTCGAGGACGGGACGCCAAAGCACTATGACAACAGAGTCTATCCCATCGATATTCATAGCGCGGCTGAAGGCATCTGCTTCTTTTCAGGGGAGGGCCCACGCTTTCGTCCGTTGACGGACAGAGTGGTTAACTGGATGCTGACGAACCTGTGGGACAGACGGGGGTTTTTCTACTATCGGAGGGGTCGGTTTTCCGTCACGAAGATCTCGTATATGAGATGGTCGCAAGCGTGGGCTCTGCGCGCCTTAGTGGCTTACGCTGTTGCCGTTCAGGCAATCGAGGGCTACCAACATGATCACTAAGATACGAAACTTGGTTCGTCTGATCGCCATTCGGTCTAGACACTGGTTTCTTGTGCATATCTACGGCATGGATATCGCTTGTTCCGCGAGGGTGTCCTGGGGAACGAGACTTGACAAGACAAACCCAAAAGGCATTCACATCGGTAACGAGTCTTATTGTGCATCCGGCTGTTTGGTCTTGGCACACGATTATGCGAGGGGCCTTCACGTCGATACCCGCATAGGGCAGCGCTGTTTCATAGGCGTCAACGCGATCGTTATGCCTGGGGTATGCCTGGGAGACTGTGTGATCGTGGGCGCGGGAGCAGTCGTGACCAAAGACGTGCCGTCGGGGTGTGTCGTCGCAGGTAATCCCGCGAGAATCGTGCGCGAAGGTATCAAAACGAGCAGGTTTGGTAGACTCATCTATGAAGGCGAGACTCGTTCGCCCTGGCTGCCTCCAAATTCGAGTGCGAGTTCGCTGGCATCATAATTCGCAACTCTCCAATTTGAAGCGTTAGGCTGCTCACGGTGCAGGCCTTGTCCCGCGCATGTTCGCTGCACGTGTCAATCCCGGTCGTCGCTATTCCATGCACCGCTCGGACATCTTTCTAATGACAAAGGAGGATAATTCTCCATGATTGCACCTGTGGTCAGGCAAACGGAAGTTCTCGGCATTCCCATCACATGCTTTAATTCTTACGAACATGCCGTGCACACAATCGTGGAGAGAATCCAAGAAGGCAGGAAGACCTTCTGTATCGCGATCAATCCTGAGAAGGTGTGCTTCTGTCACGGCGACAGGGCCTTCGCGTCAATCGTACGCCGAGGGCATGTGTACATCTGTGATGGAGTTGGCACGTGTGCTGCCGTCAGGCTCCTCAGGGGTTGGCGCATCCCGAGAGTGACGGGCGTGAAACTCTTCTTCGCACTTTTAGGCGCGGCAGAGAATGCAGGCTTGCGTGTGTTTCTGTTCGGAGCCAAGCCGGGGACGAACGATGCCGCATATGAGAAGCTGCGAAAGGAGCACCCCAAACTGCAGATTGCGGGAAGGCTGGACGGTTACCACAGGGATGATGCTCAGATCGTAAGGCAGATCAATGCCTCGGGTGCCCATATGCTCTTCGCCGCACTTGGCTCGCCCCGGCAGGAAAGGTGGCTCGGCGAGCATCTGGACATGCTGGAGGTGCCGTTCTGCATGGGGGTTGGAGGCAGCTTCGATATTCTTAGTGGGCGCGTGAAGAGGGCTCCCGAAGTCTTTCAGCGAACGGGTACGGAGTTTCTATATCGCCTGATCTGCGAGCCTTGGCGGTGGCGAAGGCAGTCCGTGCTGCCGCGGTTTGCCATGAGCGTCTTGAGCGAGGCTATCTCCACCAGAGGTCTGAAACTGTTCACGACCAGCCGCGAGAGCTACGAATAGATGAAGTCACGACAGGCGAGAGAGTACCATAACCCAGCCCTGCGGCCGGCGATTATCGCAACCATAGCGGCGAGCTTTCTGATGCTCGCATTTGGTCTCTCACATCGTGTTCTGGCTTTCCGGTTGGCGGCCCCCACGGCGACCATCCCCATCGCTCCTGATCTCGTGGAACAATTGCCGATGCACATTGCCGACTGGGTCGGTGAGGATGTTCCCTTGGATGAGGCGGTAGTGCGCAAGACCGGTACTGATGCCCATATTAATCGTCATTACTCACGTCTCAATGGCTCGGAGTCTATCTCATTGTACGTCGCGTGTGGTATTGATGCACGCGCTCTGATGAGTCACCGCCCAGAGGTCTGCTACAGTGCAGGGGGCTGGGCACTCGTAGACCGTCATTCCATGGAATTGCCGCTCGGTACTGGGACGGAGTTGCCGTGCAACGTCTTCGAGTTCACGCGCGGTGGTCTGGACACCAAGAAAGTGGCCGTTTTGAATTATTTCATCGTAGACGGGCAGTATTGTGGTGACATTTCTTTCCTGCGTTCAAGGGCATGGGACAACTTTCGTAAAGTGGGATACGTGGTACAAGTACAAATCGCTGCTTCGACGGACAATCTTTCCGACGACTTGGCAACTAAGCTCGTGTGCGACTTTGCCGCCGAATCCGCCTCAGCGATGGCGTGGCTCATCGGCGCCATCGACGAGGCCCGGAAAGCAGATTCAGTTCGTTTGGTGCGCGATAAAGGCGACCACCCGTGAGACTACTGACTCGTCATGTCTGCCGGCCCATTCGGTTCGCTCCCCGCATGGAGCGGGCATGGAGTACGCGAGCAGGGCTTCTCTTGTCTGTGTCAGTGCTCATAGCTCTCACAGCATGGTCGTATCGGCCAACAATGGCTGACCTTCTCCACGTATGGCAGGTCGATGATAACTGCTCTGCCGGTCAGCTTGTTCCGTTGGTTGCTGTGTTCCTTACCTGGCGCGAGAGGAAGGCACTTAGGGAATTCTCGCTGGCACCTTGCTCGTGGGGAGGCATAATTCTGCTCTTGTTTGCCGAGATCGTTGGAATCTATGCGTTGCTGTCGGTGCGTCCTGCGCTGGAGCGATATGCATTGGTGTTGACAATGGCAGGGCTTGTCCTCACGGTGGCAGGATGGCAGGTGTTTCGACGTGTCTTTTGGATACTGGTCTTCTTGCTCCTCATGTTCCCTCTGCCCGGAGTGATTCATAACCTGATCAGCGGACCGTTGCAGAGCGTGGCGACGACGGGATCGGTGTTCCTGCTGGAGGCGTTTGGAGTGTCCGTCAGTCAGCAGGGGAATGTCGTCGTGCTCAATGGGAATACACCGCTGGCGGTGGCGGAGGCTTGCAGCGGGCTACGCATGCTGATGGCGTTCATCATTGTCGCGGCGTTCATTGCGTATATGGTGAAGCGGCCCCCGTGGCAGAAGGGCGTCCTGCTCCTGTCGAGCATTCCCGTGGCGGTGGTCTGCAATATGGTCCGGATCTTCGCTACGGCGCTGCTCATGCTGTACGTTAACGCGGAATTCGCCCAGAAGTTCTTCCATGACTTCGCCGGCTACGTCATGATGCCGATCGCCGTCATGCTCCTGTTCGGCGAGATCTGGCTGATGGACAGAATCATCGTGCCCGAGTCTGGACCCCAGTCGAACCAGGCGGATGCCAAAGCAGAACCGGCCCGGCGGGTGCGAGAGGCACCTTCTCCAAACGCAGGGGATTGCGCCTGATTTTGGATCTGTGTCTCACACGGAGCCACAAAGCCACAGAGTCTGGGAGACATTTCCGCATCACTCCTCTTTGTGTCTTGGTGTCTTTGTGTGAGTCCATTCTGCGGATTGCGGCCGAAGGCCGCGCTGGCCGATTTGCGTATTTCGCGGTAGGAATGCGGTGTCACACAAAGTCACAAACCCTTATGAAAAAGGGACTTGCGAATGAAAGGGGCCCATTTCGATGAATGCGGTCCCGAACCGCGATTTTTCCGAGAATTCCCTTGACAGAGACGGTGTTTTCTGTTCTCCTATTAAGCGGTTCTAAGCGGTTCTGTGTGTGGAGTGACGGGTTCATGATCAGACGGAGAGCAATTCCGGCTGTGGTTCTTGGGGTGCTGGCCCTCGGTGCGACCGTTCGCGCCGACATGATGCCGCTGTCCCCATCCGATGCCGGATATCAGCAGCCCCTCCGCGCCTGGGCCGCCGCCGATCAGCCGGGCATGAATCCGTCCGGCCCGTTTGACTGCCCCGGTATCACGGATCTGAGTTTGCCGCCCGTGACGTCTCTGCCCCGTGCCGGGAGTGACATCGGGGAGACGTGCGAGAGACAGCCGGTGCAAATCCTGACGGAAGGCCAAGACAGCTTCAGTCTGTGCCTGTGTGCTCTGCTGAGCCTGGGTGTGTGCAAGTCCGTTCCTCTGGTAAAGAAGTTCTCCTTCGGCTATATCCCGCAGTGGTACCACGACGGCGGTCCTGCCCAGGTGGGCCACAGCCTCGCCATTTCGCCGGATTGCCTCTGCTCGGCCCCGGTTTGCTGTTTCGTTCAGCCGGACCGCATAGCGGAGAATCCCATACCACGATATCACTTCCCAACCGTGGTTGCCCTCTGGCGGAACTCACAGTTCACGCCAGCCGCACTCGCCTCCCGCGCTCCTCCGTTCCATTCCTGCTAAGGCGATTCTGACCTTCTCACGGTCGGGTTCCGCCTGCCGTTTGAATGTGTAGTCCTGCGCGAGCGTCTCGCAGAAGCAACTAGATGAGTTGAAATTCTAAGAGAAGAAGTTATGAAACGTACTACTATTCTAAGCGCGATGCTATTGGTGGCGATAGCCCCTATATCAGCGACAGCGGACATGACTGAATACACGGTCGATGGTGTAAGTATAGGGTTCGGCAATGTTGGTGTTGGCAATAGTTGGTACTTCGACGCCAGCGCAAGTGGTGTTGGTCCGTACGATCTTGTCGCTGTCAGGATTGCCTCGGGGTCCGATGTGTTCGAGAGTCCGGCAATTACAAATATTAGCGATCCTGATTGGCACATGGTGCTGAATACCCCGACGCTGGCTTCTTTTGGTGGAGACCCAGTTTCCTCGCTAAGCTGGCGCACGAATTTTGCCGGGGGCCTTCCCATGGGTAGTCCGCTCGAATTGGACTGGGCAATATTCTACGATCAGCAGCTCACAGCTTGGACGCATTGGCACGTTAACATCAATGGTGGACTAGATAAGTGGTGGCTCAACCCTGTTGGCGGCTGGCAACCGAGTTACGCTCAGGTTGTCCCTATTCCGGCGGCCGTCCTCATCGGCATGCTCGGTCTGGGCGTCGCAGGGTTGAAGTTGCGCAAGTTTGTGTGAGAGCCTCACGGTGGGCCGGGCCCATCTGAGGAATTGATAAAGGAGGAAAAATGAAACGTGTTCTATTATCAGTCTTGGTGGTCTGCCTGCTGGCCGGGCAAGCATCCGCCGATTTGTTCACCCTAAATCATGATGCGGCGATGATGCTCTGGGAGGTCAGTAAGGAACCAGATAGCACCCGCTCGTTTTTGGATCTCGTCACAGACAACCTTGATGACTATGGTACGGTGACGATGCGGGGAGAGGTCGGCTACGTGGGTTCGCTTGGGGGTGTTAGGAACGAATTCTCGTGGATGCGAATTGGTGCGAACGGTGCGACAGCCGACGTCATTGGTGCGGCCTTGGGCACTGATCCCACCAGCGACCTCTCAGGCTACGCCGGGTACAGCTTGTATCTTGCGAATGACAACGATGACCTGTGGCAGGTAAGACTGTACGTGGAGACCTCTGCAGACGGTTCGCGTGAGACCAAGTGGGTGACACTGGCCACCGGCAGTGATGCCGTCCTGACGCTGGATTTCGCCGGTCTTGACTTGACTGAGGTGACGGACATTGGCTTTGACATCGGTGGCCTTCTCTCCGGCAGCGGTGGGAACCCAAGCAACCCCGACTGGTTCCACGTCTCCGCCGTGCCTACCCCTGTTGCCGTTCTGCTGGGCATGCTGGGGCTGGGTGTCGCCGGTCTGAAGTTGCGGAAGTTTGTATGAGAAATGCCCGATTGTGCGGGAGACGACTTGGAGTTTAGGTACACATGGAGCGGATCATCCGCAGAGCAAGGAATGTCCTATGTGCTTTGAAATGAGAAAACCTATGCGATGGAGAGTTGCGGTCGGAGTTACGGTCGTGGCGTTGTTCGCCAGTTGCACCCTGGCAGATCTGACCAATGGGGGCTTCGAAACCGGCAACTTGACCGGGTGGACCTGGACTAAAGACAAGGGCAGCACGGTGACGGTAGTGACGGGACATTCTACTTGGGACCCATCAGAAGGAAGCTACTTCGCCCAGCTGAAATCTGATGGTAACAGTGGATTCGTACAGTTGTTTCAATCCTTCACTGCATCGGCCCAGGACAACATTCTTAAGGGCGACTACTTCTGGGATGGAGCAACGGGCAACCAGGTCTCGGCGGTCGGCAAAATCCTCGGACCAACCGGCAACCAGATTGGGCTGCCCCTTTTCACGTTCTCACAAGCTGACGTGGACACCGGTTGGCTATCATTTAGTAGGAGCCTCACGCCTGGCCAGACTTATACGCTTTGGTTCGAGCTCCGGAACGTCACGCTGGGAAACGGCAATTGCTATCTTGGAATCGACAATGCTCAGTTGGTTCCTCTTCCCGCCGCCGTCCTGCTGGGAGTGCTCGGTCTGGCTGCTGCAGGTCTGAAGTTGCGTAAGCTTGTGTAAGAGCCCTGTCCCAGGCCCTCCTGAGATCAGCGGCAACACTATCGGTGAAGCCCCGGCAACGGGGCTTCACTGACCTGACGATTATTCGCTCATACGGCATTGCAGTCAGCTAAAGAGGGAATTCGGAAGCGGTTATCCCCATATATCACATCAGTTCATACCCGGGTCGATGTTCTGACCGGTCACTTCATCGAGTCAACTGCGAAAGTTGATTCGGATTGCTGAAATATCACAAGGAATCATTCCCTGGCTTGTGAGATCACACGTCTCAACACGTACTTGCCATAATTGCAGGCACAAAACCATCTGTAAACAGTAACTGAGTGGTATTCTGGAGAGGACCTATCATGCTGCATCGGAACCGGTGTGGGAAGGTTAACTTCAAGCTCCTTATCATTCTGATCGTGGTTACGGCCGGACTGGCGGTGTCCCTGGTTGTGGCCCGGCAGACCCGCAGGACTGTCCTCTCGGAAAGGGCGCTGGCCGCCGGGGAGGCTGCGTTCGGGAACAAGGACTGGCCGGCGGCGGTCAAGAGCTATAGAGAGTACCTCGGTCGCAATCCCGACGATGTCGAGATTCTTCGCAAATACGGCGAGGCGTGTCTGTCCGTCCGGCCGCTCGATGCTGCGGCGGTTTCCGGGGCAATCTCGGCCTATCGTCGCGTCATCCAGTTCGCCCCTCGCGACGACGTCGCCTGTGAGAAGCTCGCCATGCTCTACGGCGGCGTGGGGAATTTCGAAGAGCTTGCCGCCATTGCCCGGGCGCGGCTCGAGCACGATCCGAACGATCGCAAAGCTCCGTTGTGGCTGGCGGAGGCGCTGACCCGGTTGAACAAACCGGCCGAGGCGCGGCAGACGCTTCAGGCGTTCATCGACCAGCTCCAGCCCCTGCCCGGCAAACACGTCGAGTACGTGCGCGCCTGCGTGCAGATGAGCCAGCTCGCGGGCAGCGAGACTTCCGCCCGGCCGCAAACGACGGCAGACAACAGTAGTGAAGATTCGCCGCAGCCGCCTACGCCTCTGGATTGGCTCAACAAGGCGGTGGAGTACGCGCCGGACTCTGCCGACGTGCTCGTCAGTCGGGCGCAGTTCCAGCGTCGCATGGCGGACCTGCTCGGCACGAGCGAGCAGGACAAATCAGCGCTCCTGGCACTCGCCCGCAAGGACCTCGAGTCCGCCGATGCCAAAGGAACGGACGATCCCGGCATCCGCTACTTCCTGGGTGCGGAATGGATGGCGCACGGTGAGCTGGACCGGGCGGCCGCCGAGCTGCAGGCCGTCGACAAGCTCCCGCCGGAAAAACTGAAGGAGCGATTCTTCGATCTCAACGACTGGACCGTAGCGCGGTTCCTCCTGGCGGCGGAGCTGGCAGCGCGAAAAGGAACCACCGCAGAGGCAGCCGCTCTGGCGGATGAGACGCTGAAATCGCTTACGGAGAAGAGGCACAGGGTCCAGGTCCTTCCCGCCACTATCCCCCTGTACGTGGCCGCGGGCAGAGTTGCGGAAGCGCGAAGCTCCCTCGATGAATATCTTGGTCTTCTGCGTGCCCAGGAAGGCGCCGCGGAGTCCCCGCGCAGGCTCGCCGGACTCCAGGCGCTGGTGGCGGGAGCGGAGAACAGGCCTTATGCCGTCATCGAGGCCCTGGAGCCGGTGGTGGGGAATGATCCCTCCGGTCCCGGGCTGTGGCGGCTGCTGGCGGAGGCCTACGATCGCACCGGCCAGGCCGGACGCGCTGTGAAGGCTCTGGTCCAGTACCGCCGGTTGAATCCGCAAGATGCGCAAGCGATGCGGGAATTGGCGAGGCAGTACGCGAAGATGGGAGACTGGAAGAACGCATTTGATACCGCCAACATCGCGGAGTCGTTAGGTTCTGCGGATCCGGTCCTCAAGATCCTTCGCATCGGGGCGGGCATCAACCTGGCCGCCGGACAGCGTGACAGTGCACGTGTCGAAGAGATCAAGAAGCTGTCGGCCGAGTTGGCGGATTTACGCCAGGCTCAGCCGGATCAGGTCGATGTTCGCGTCTTGCAGGCGGTCATCGCCAACTACCTGGGCCAGCCGGAGGAGGCGGAAAAGGAGTTAAAGCAGGCCGTCGAAGAATGCAAGGAGCCGTTGCGCGCCGAGATGCAGCTTGCACGCCACTACATCCGAGCGAAACGCATCAAGGAAGCAGTCAGTGTCTGCGAGGCAGCCTGCCAGCGTCACGGCCAGCTCACCGAGCCCTGGCTTTCCCTGTCGGACCTTCACGTGGCCAACGCGGATTATGACTCCGCCCGCAATTGCCTCAAGCAGGGACTGAGCACCGTCACGGAGAAGCAGGACAAGCGGTCCCTCTCAATCAAGCTTGCCTTGCTGGAGCTCGTGCATGGCGGCCGGGCGACGGGGATCAATCTCCTGAGGGAATTGGCCTCGCAGGATAAGCAGGAAATCCAGGCGCGCTCGCTGCTTCTGAGCATCCGTGAAATCCAGGGGGACCCGGCCGCGGCCCAGAAGCTGGTCGGCGAGTTGCGGCAGGCGGAGGGGGACAGCGGGCTCTGGTGGCGTCTGCACCAGGCGTCCTTATGGCTGTCATCGAAGGACTGGTCTTCGAAGCAGCCGGACATCACGAATTCGCTGCGGTACTGCATCGATGCGGACCCGGCGTGGTCGGCCCCCGTACTGCTCCTGGCAGGAATGTATGAGAGAGTCGGGGACTTCCGGCGCGTCGAGGATATCTGTCGGCAAGGGCTCCTGGGAAATCCTTCGGCGGCGGACATCGCGGACAGATTGCTGGCCCTTCTGGAGAGGCAGGGCCGCTTCGCAGATGCCGAGAAAGTCCTCCAGCAGGTCCAGATCAATCCACGCCTTGCCAGTGCCTGGCAGGTTCGCATGGCCCTGGGCGCGAAAGACTTCGTTCGGGCCATCGACGAGCTGAAGGTCCGGGCCTCCAACGACGATCAGGACGCGACCTCGCGCATCCAACTGGCGCGGCTCGTGTACCAGGAAACGAAGGACGCGGATCAGGCCTTCGGGTACCTCAAGCAGGCGGAGGCGATCGCTCCGGACTCGCGGACACTGGTGGCGGTACGAGCATCGATTCTGCGGGGGGAAGGCAAGGCCGCGG
>Ga0315277_10001752_pt1 | contig 31015 bp, 32 predicted proteins | sample YL17G05_15_MG_FD_203695 | JGI IMG/M metagenome (GOLD analysis project Ga0315277, IMG submission 203695) | Sediment microbial communities from Yellowstone Lake, YNP, Wyoming, USA - YL17G05_15 | ecosystem: Environmental > Aquatic > Freshwater > Lake > Sediment | place: USA: Wyoming | collected...
CAAAATTGTGGAGTTCAATGAAGCCAGATTGTTCAAAATGGTCTGTGTGTCAGAGCTGGGACCCGTTATGTTGAAGTTTACTTGGCCACCTATTTCACATGATAGCCATATCGGCGTGACCTTTTCGCCTGCATAAGCTCTGATGGAGTGTGTGCCTACTTCTCCTACTGCTGTGAATCGAATCGATATGTTGCCTCCAACGTCCCATCCCGTGAATCCTCCAGTTGAAACTGGTCCTTCTGTACTCAAATGAGAAGTGTCGAAACCCCACATCACGTTGTCATACGTGAATTTTAGAACTGTAGCTGAGCTGGCGCCAGTTATTGGGAGGGCAGGGGATCCAAGTGGTCCTCCAGTGATGTTAAGGAAAATCTGCTGTCCGTTGGCGTAGTTGGCAGGTTGAGGGCTCAGAATCAGCGTTGGTACAGTGGTGAAGGTTGCGTTGGTTATTCCTGTTCCGATGCCGTTTTGGGTGGCGTTGACTTGGTGTGGGATATCGGAGAAGTCGCTTGGTGAAATGATGGTTGTGGTAAAGTCGCCATTTTGATCAGCTGTGATTCCGCTCTTCATAGTGTACGTGACTACGTGGCCAGCGATGCCTGGAACATCAACAATGTTTCCGAACCAGGTCAGGCTTATATTGGCTCCAAGCGCGAAACCGTTGCCGTTAACTGTAATGGGTATTCCGACAGGTCCAGCAGGTGGGAGGAGCGTGATACTTGGCGACCCCGCTGCCTTTACGGTTGTGACGTTGAAGTTGGCGATGGACAATACTAAGATGGTTGCAAGGAAGACAAGTAAGACTGCAGCATGATTTCGTTTGTTCATTATTTTATCTCCAGAACTTTTTTATAATTGCTGCGACAGTATTAAGGACCTATGGACTTTTAGCTATAGTACCCGAATACATATACCGAGGTTCAAAGTCTATGAAAACGGACGATCTTAAGAAGAATATCTTGAAGATGTTTAGGGGCAGAGAGTTTTACGGGTATGAGGTTCACAAAAAGCTTGCGTCTCAAGACGTTAAGGTGGAAATCAGCCGCCTCTACCGGATTCTAAACGAGATGCTACGAGAGCGCTTGCTCGAAAGCCGTTGGGAGAAGAGCCAACTTGGGCCAAAGAAGAGGGTGTACAAGCTTGGTGAAAAGGGAAGGAAGCAACTTGATAGAATTCTTCAAGACGCTATCAAAACTGTGCATGCCTTTTACGAAGAATATCTGCTGAATCTTCCAGCTGAGGTCAGCGTTCTCGACAGCATCTGCCAGCACCTTGCCCGTGAACTCAGGGGAGGAGGCAACATCGCCTTCGTTACCACAAGTTTCTCCCCGATGCATACAAGGCTGATATGTAGCCTCCAGAACAAAGACCCTCAAAGGAAAATCCATCTTGTGAAGCCAAGATCGGTGCCAGTTGACCTGAGTCTTGCTGACGTGACCTTTTTGGACGGCACTTACGAAAACGTCCCATTAAAGGATGGTTACATCGATCTCCTAGTAGTTTTAGACATTCCCGAAAGGGATTTTCTGGAGACCGCATTGAGAGAGTGGTGCAGAGTGCTCGGGGAGGATGGTAGTCTGGCAATCTTGACTCCCGCGGTTTTCGTACGGGAGTACAAGGATCCGTTGACAATTGGCAACTTCATAGAGAAGCATGAACACGACACTATGAAGATAGGTGAGCACGCGGATGGGAAATACCTTAGGTCATCGCTGAAAGATTTTTTCCAAAAGGTTGAAGAAACAACGATTCTTCATATGGCCCTCTTCTCGGCATCCGAACCTCGCCCTCCCCATTTACAACAATAAAATCCATACTCTGCTCGTTACCTGCAGTTTGATCAGCGCGCGCTCGGAAGGGAGCAAGGTGAAGTATGGTTTCATCGTGCCCATAATCACAAACAAGGACCTCTTAATCGCTGACGGGGAGCAACGTCTGCAAGAAGCTAAAGCGATTGGCATGAAACAAGTGCAAATCATCAGGCTTCCAGTTGAAGATGTTGATCGACGGCTGCTCAGGCAAGTGTTGAACAAGCTGAAGGGCGAACACGAGCCCAAAGCTGACGCTGAAGAGTTCCAGCGAATCATCGATGCTGGACACTAGGAGGACCTGAAGAGGTTACTACTACTATCAGACCAGAGCCTTGACGGCTCGCTCAAACGCCTCCAAGATGATGAAGTAGGCATGACGTTCAAGTCAACATGGGAGGTTGTCGTAGAATGTGAGAGCGAGAAGCAGCAAGAGGAAACCTACAAGAGACTTATGGATCAGGGGTTTAGGTGCCGAGTTTTGACCTTGGGGTTCAAATCCCAGCGACCGCACGACAAACAATTCGGAGATGTTTTGGACTAACTGCGCGTCTGCGAAAGAAAAAGAGGAAAGTTGCGGGAGATGCCTCCACTGTGGTGAGGGTTCAACTCCCATCCCGGCTTTTTGGCGCGTGCTTTTCGCGCGCACTTCGATTTGTTACAAGTCCATGGACTTCTGAGGAATGCGTTTACGCTTCTATTATCCTGAAATTGTTACAGTTGGATAGAGAAAAAAGGTCAAATGGAAGTTTTCCTGCTCAAGTTTTACTCTTTAGCGCGCCCGGCGCCCAACTTTTACGCAAACAGAAATCCCAGCGCGAGGCCGATCAGGAATGCAACGGAAGAATAAGGTAGGACGTTGAGCCATCCGCTTCCGACATCGTAGAGCTTAGGCAAAAACTTCATGGCCTCATCGAAAAGGCCGGTGAAGGTCAAGCTCAGGACCCCGGTCGCGACGAGGACTATGATGAGTGCGACAACGGCTATCAGAAGTTTGAAACCTTTCTTAATCACGACACCTACCAGCAAGCCTATGATGAATGGCAGGACAACCGGGATTAGCCAGGCGATCTCAGGTGGAATTGACATAGTTCTCCCAAAACCTGACTCTTTTTGTCTACAAAAAGTTTCGGAAACTCTTATATAAGATTTTTGCCCCAGTCGGCACGAGCTATTCTTCTGTCAAAACGATCACTCAACTTCGATCTTGGGAATACGACGCTTCTGATGAGACAATGCACACGCGCGCCACATTTCTTCCGATGTCGTCTGATTACATGATGCGGTTCACCTTCTAGCCATTGCATCAGGGACACCTAAACCTATGAGGAAAAAGCTTTATGCTGGTGCTTCAAATAACCCGAGTCAAAAGAGGAGGGAAAAATGAGGATGAAAAGTAGGGATTTTTTGGATAAGGATGTTTATGCTGAAGAAGAGAAAATAGGCAAAGTCAAAGAAATCGGAATAGACCCAAAAGATTGGAAAGTAACTCACCTTGAAGTCGAATTGACTAAGGATGTAGCTGAATCTGTGCTTGGTGCAAAGAAAGGTGGAGTACGAAACATGTTGGCCACTTCAGCCCTAGAGAAAGGGATTGCACGCTGGACAGACAAGGGACTAAACCTAAAAGTATCAAAAGCACAACTTCACATGTACCTAAAACCAGTAGTCGAAACTTAGTTGGGGCGCGCGCGAGTTAGCTATGGATACGTTTTGGACGATTGTCGTTATTCTCGTGATATTGTGGGCAGTGGGATTCTTTGCTCTGCCTGGCGTAGGTGAATTGATACACATACTGCTTGTGATTGCCGTAATTGTGGTAGTCTATCGGCTTTTGACTGGAAGACATATCTTGAGTGGAGACAAAAGATAGCGTTCACAGACTGCAATTTATGCCAAAACCTATACCAAAACCCTCTCTTTGTCTTAGTCTTCGTCTTCAGGTAACCCATCGGTTTTTCGTTGCTTTTGATATACCTAATTAAGGTAAAGGCAACGTCGATTACAAATGTCTTTCTTTGACGGGATACTGTTAAGTTAAGTTACCCATTTTCTTGACCGTTTCGTTGGGTGTTTTGCGCCATGTTTGAGCCGCGCGCGCAAGTGTTTAACCTTGCCGATAGAACTCGGCGCCGGATATTCCGATGAAGATTAGGCTCAGCATCGAAAGGACGATGGTCGGAATGCCGAACATTAAGCCAACCGCCCATCCATTAAATCCATATCCTATGGAACCGAAAGTCAAAGTGACAACCAACCCAGATATCATTGTCAAGCAGGCTCCGAGCAGGGATAATCCCAAATTCCTCCTTTTCAGCGACAATATTCCACCTGCAAGACCCCCCGCAAAACCGAGAAGCCCAAGAATTCCGTCGGCCAAGAACAAACCGACCGGTACAGATGCATAATAATAATAGTAAGAGTAGTTGATATTCGCCAGAAACATTGCCATGCCCATTATTCCCCATACGATGCACAGGCAAGCAGCGATAATGGTCAAGATGCCTCCGGCCGTTGGCAAACCTGTCTTCCTAGAACGTATGCTTTTTAGGGGTGTTCGACAATAAGGACAGTAGATCGGATCCTGGTCTTGAACTTCCTTTCCACAACGTGGACAGGTTAGAACCATACCATTTCCTTCTTCAGTGCAGAATGAGCTGACACCAGACTTAAAGCTACGTGTTAGAACGGAGGCGTCTACTCTTTAGAACAACGAAGCATAATCCTGTTTCGGCGCCCGCGAGGCAAAAGCGCGCATTGTGACAAATTCTTGTTTTCTTCATGCGCGCGCTCTGATTAAACGGGCTATTCGTGCCAATCTGGAACTCGAAAGCAAATGCTCACATGCGTGCCAGAGTATGCGATAATTAATATTGAGATGCAAGAATTGGTTATGTATAACTCGCATCGATTTGAGGAAGTGGGATGCATGGAAAGAAAATCGTTTGATGTTGAAGAAACTGTAACGGAACTGGTTATGAGCGATGATTTGGCGAAAAAGAAGCAGCTAGCCAAAAAGATATTTGATGTCGCTTATGGAGAAGGGGTTTTTCCGTCAAGCATCCATGAATTCTACATGGCCCGCGGCCGGGGCGAATTCGCCGGCTTCACGGTTCCAGCCATAAACCTCAGAAGCATGGCCTATGACTTGGCCCGCGGGATATTCAGAGTAGCCAAGAAAAACAGTTCTGGCGCGTTCATCTTTGAGATTGCCAGATCTGAAATTGGCTATACAAATCAGCCGCCGATAGAATACTCAAGCGCCGTTCTGGCAGCAGCGATAAGGGAAGGCTATTCCGGCCCAGTCTTCATCCAAGGAGACCATTTTCAGGTCAACGCCGCCAAGTTCAAGGAGAACCCTGACGAGGAAATGGAAGGTTTGCAGGGTCTTATTGTCGATGCAATCGCCGCGGGTTTCTACAACATCGATATTGACTCATCAACGCTTGTGGACTTGTCCAAGCCTGACTTCAAAGAACAGCAGCTTCTCAACTATGAGGTCTGCGCAAAACTCACGCAGTATATCCGCCGAATCGAGCCGAAAGGGACTACTGTTTCGGTGGGCGGAGAAATCGGCGAGATTGGACATCAAAATTCAACTCCGGAAGACTTGCACGCGTTCATGGCAGGCCTCAGACAAAAACTGCACAAAGATTCGGCTGGAATAAGCAAAATCTCAGTCCAGACAGGAACAACTCACGGCGGCGTCGTCCTGCCAGACGGCTCAGTTGCACAGATACAGCTTGACTTTGACACTCTAAGAACCCTTTCTGACGTTGCCCGCAAAAACTATGGACTTGCAGGAGCCGTGCAGCATGGAGCATCAACCCTGCCTGCTGAGGCATTCCACAAGTTTGCCGAATGCGAAACCGCTGAAGTACATTTGGCCACTGAGTTTCAAAACATGATCTACGAATCAAAACACTTCCCAGCCGATCTAAGGAAGAAAATCTACGAATGGCTAAAAATCAACGCCGCAAACGAGGCTAAACAAGGCGAAACTCAAGAACAATTCCTCTACAAAACCAGAAAAAAAGCATTAGGCCCATTCAAGAAAGAAATCATGAGCCTACCGCAGAAGACCCGCGATTCAATCGCAGCCGAAATCGAAAACAGATTCGACTTCCTCTTCAAACAACTCAACGCCGTGAACAAAAGAGACCTAGTCAACAAGTACGTGCACCAGAACAGATAGAAGCCAGAGCGATATACGAACCTGCCCCGCATTAGCTTTCCGCGCGCACGGATTCTTGTGTGGAAACAGCGCTACTCAGACAGACATCAAAGCTGAGAAAACCACGCCTTTACAACAAACTTGAAAGAAACGGCCTGATGATTGAGAAAGCTTGCTCACCAAAAAAGGGAAAAAGGGGAGTTGCGGGAGATTTCGCCACTTGGTTTGGGGTGCAAATCCTACCTCGCCTGCCAAAAGCAAGACAAGTTTTTTGCGAGTTGTTAGCAGCAGCAACAGCTATGTCCTTCGTGCTCTGAATGTTCATCAGTGAATCTTTTTGGGTTCTTTTCAAACACTGTTTTGCACGACTGGTTGCAGAAGTAGTAGGTTTTGCCCATGTATTCAGACTTGAGGTTAGCTGTTTTCTCGTCTACATTCATTCCACAAACTGGATCCTTAACCATGCTTTTTTGCACCTCCATTATTCTTGGTTTGATCGTTGAACTTCTCGAATTTGAACGACGACAATTTCAGCAACGCAGAGTTGGAGACCACCGTCAGCGAACTGATGGCCATCGCTCCTGCAGCAAACATCGGATTCATCAGTCCAATCGCAGCCACTGGAATCATTACCGCATTGTATATGAATGCCCAGAATAGGTTGGAGTTGATTTTTGTCATAGTCTTCTTACTCAACTCCACGGCCAGCGCCACATCTCTCAAGTCATCCTTGATCAGCACTATGCCGCCTGTTTCTTTCGCGATGTCGGTTCCGCTTCCTATGGCTATTCCAATGTCAGCTTGAGCTAGAGCTGGAGCATCATTTATGCCGTCGCCAACCATTGCGACCGTCTTTCCTTCGCCCTGCAATTTCTTGATTGCATTGACCTTCTCCCAAGGAAGCACGTTGGCTATGACCTGGTCAATACCCAGTTGCTCTGCGATCGCCTTGGCAGTTCTTTCATTGTCGCCAGTCAACATGGCTACTTCCAGCCCCATGCTCTTCAACTTGCTTATCGCTTCAACAGCATTTTCTTTTGCCGTATCCATAGCAGCAACGATACCTACAAGCTCATTGTTCACAGCAAGAATCATCACGGTCTTGCCTTGTCCTTCCAATCTGTCGATATCCTTCTCCAACTGTTCGATCGGAACTTTCTCGTCCTGCATGAATCTTCGATTCCCAAGCAAGATCCTCTTGTTCTCGTAAGTGCATCTGACTCCGCGCCCAGGTACTGCCTCAAACGACTCCCCGTCAGGAATGCTGGAGCCGTTTTGACGTGCTGCTTTCAATATCGCTTCTGCCAATGGATGTTCTGAGCCTTTCTCAGCAATGGCAGCAAGTTTCAACGCATCCCTTTCAGCGTAGCCGTTGCAAACCACGATATCAGTGACTGAAGGCTCGCCTTTTGTCAACGTTCCAGTCTTATCAAACACAACGGTCTTCAGTTTCCTGGCTCTCTCAACATATTCACCGCTGCGGAGCAGAATCCCATATTCGGCACCTTTGCCCACTCCAGCCAATATAGCCGTAGGAGTAGCAATACCCAAGGCGCATGGGCACGCGATCAACAATACGGCAAGTAGTACGAAGAAAGCGGTCGAGAACCCACTTACGATGTACCAGTAGGCGAAAGAAACAGCAGCCACGGAGAAGACTATGGGAACGAATTTTCCAACAACCCGATCTGCAAACTTTTGGACAGGCGCGCTTGAAGCCTGTGCTTCCTCAACAAGATGCACAATCTGTGCGAGTGCCGTCTCTTCTCCGACTTTGGTAGCCTTGATTCTGAGAAGTCCGGTCTTGTTTACTGTGGCGCCTATGACCTCGCTTCCCACATTCTTCTCGACAGGTATGCTTTCGCCAGTGATTATTTTTTCATCAACCGAAGAATATCCTGCTATGACTGTGCCGTCTGTCGGTATCTTTTCGCCTGGCTTGACGATTAGAACGTCGTTCACTTGCACCTCATCTATAGGCACTTCGACTTCTTTGCCGTCTTTGAGAACTGTTGCGATTGTGGGTTGGAGTTCAAGCAGTTTTCGGATCGAAGCAGCTGATCTTCTGCGTATGCTCTCCTCGATGTACTTGCCGAGGAGAACGAAAGCTAATATTCCGACAGCAATTTCCAGATAGCCTTCTCCGCCGTGTACTAATTCTGGAAGGAAAGCGTACGCGGCGCCGTAGGTCCACCCAGCTACCACTCCTGCGGATATCAGCACATCCATGTTGATCGCACGGTTTCTGAGGGAACGGTAGGCTCCCACGATAATGCTGCGGCCGGCCCACCATACGACAGGTGTTGATATGATGAAGAGTGCCAGGTTGTAGATTTTGAGGCCGCCGATGAGCGTGGAGGACATTAGTACGGCTACGATGCTGAACAGAGCCAGCACTCTGAGCCCTGCTACGGCTATGACGCCCGCGAGTGTAATGGCGACCCTGCGTTTCATTGCATTAAGTTCTTGCTCGGGCTGCTCGTACACGTTGGCGCATGATTGACTGCAGAAGTAGTATGTGCGGTCTCCGATTTTCCTCTTGATTGCCTTATCCTTGTCCACGTCCATACCGCACACGGGGTCTCTTGGCATGATGTTTTTCCTCCATTATGACATTAGTAATCGTTTGCGTCCGAAGTATTTAAATATATCTTCTGAAGATATATATTTCGGAGATAAATCTGGTGAAAACATGTCTGCGCAAGATTTAGACGAATTCGTCTCTGACTTCTCACGGTTCTACATACTCACCATACTGTACGAAGGGCCACACCACGGCTACAGCATAATCAGCAAATTCAGAAAAAGGATAGGTAAGGATGTCAGCCCGAGTCTGGTTTATCCGTTCCTCAGTCGACTTGAGAAAAAAGGTCTGGTGAAACACTCGCTGAAGCCCGTCGGAGAGAAAAAAAAGAAAGTATTCGAATTAACCGAAAAGGGGAAAGAACTCTGCAAGACACTCTTCAAGCGTTTTTCAGCCCTCGTCTCCGTTGCCATCGAACCAAGCCTGGAAATATGCGCGAGCTGCGGCTGCAAAGTGTATGAAGGCGGACACAGAGAAACAATCAAAGGAAAAGAAATGACCTTCTGCTGCGTGCACTGCGCAGCGTCATACAAGAGAGAAGCGTCGAGAAAATCTGTCTCACTAGAATGATAATGCGTATGGGAGATGTATGGAATTGCATATTGGGCTTTTTGAAATTGTTCTGCGTGTTGGATTAACCCTGGCAACGAGCTTCTTATTTGGAATCATGCTCCTCGGTTACTGGCGTACAAGAACACGTAAAATGCTATTTGTCACAATGGGGTTTGCAGTTTTCTTCGTCCAGGCACTAATCACAATTCCAGAGCTGTTCAGCGACACCTACCAGATCGCTATGAGCGAGAACGTGCACCTTCTCATCCACTTGATAGCACTAGTCTTGATAGCAATCGGCATACTGAAGGACTAGCACGTCATGTTCAAAGATGAAATCCTGGAGAACGAAAAAAGAAGAAGAATCTATGCCCTTATAGAGGCGAGTCCAGGCATTCATCTAAGGGAACTTCAAAGAATCTTGAACATGCCTTTGACCACTTTAGAATATCACCTCAACTACATGACCAGGAAAAAGATCCTGTTCGCAGAAACAGAAGGCCATCACAAAAGACACTACACGAAGCCCCTTGACCCTGAAGACAAGAAAGTGCTGGCGGCACTGAGACAAAAAAGAATGAGGGAAATCGTGCTCATCATCCTGGCAAACGGGAAAGCAAAATATCAACTACTTGCAGAGCAGCTCAAACTGTCACACTCAACGTTGTCATCATACCTCAAGTACCTGGTGAGCAACAACATCCTCGTTAAGGATAAAATCGGCTACGAAAACCTCTACACGATTCGAGACGAAGACAGAGTGGCAAAAGTGTTGATAGCGTACAAACCCAGCTTCCTCGACAGACTTGTGGACAACGCGTTAGACATCTGGATGGAAACACACTTTCGTAAAGAGGAGCCCAAGTCCACATGAAGTGTTTCGGTTTCCGTTCTAGTCTGTTTCATGGTTTTGTCCGCCGCTTCTTATAAGCAAAGAATGAGAGGCTTGGTTGAGAAAAAGGTGATTAGTACGGCAAAAAAGCAAGTATACAGATATGAAAGTGGGATGGCGGCTGACAGGAACGTAGCTAAAGGCTACAGCTTCATTCGTGTCCTGAGAATGTTCGCCCAAACAGGAAGCAAATCTCCTACCTCGCTGCACACGCTCAACGACGATGTGCTCGCTCATCAAAACGAGAAGGCGAACGTTGAACGATGGTCCTACAGCATCGACGGCATGCGACGCCACGACAGCTGCAGATAAAGAACTTTCGTCGTCGCCATCCTCAACCCCTATTTGGCGCGGGCCTGAACCTTATATAAGCGCGTGCGCTATCTCAGCATCCAGCTACACTTTTTTTGGCTCCCATATATGATTCAATGATGAGATATGCCGCATGCTTCAAAACCCATCCAGAGACTCGGGTAAAGCTGGACAAAGGTCGCAGGCTGCTTGGTCTTGACTGCGGAACGCCAATCCCGCCATTTCTATCAAAGAAGACTTGTCCTGAAGCCGAAGTTGTCAGGATTGGCGGCGACCTAGAAATACTGGAGATTGCGCGGAAGTCAGTTCGCAGTTCGGTTTTTGGTTTAATCTGCTTCATGGTTATGTCCGACGGCCCTTATAAGCCCGGGAAGGAGCGCTTGGTATTGGAGGTTGAGAACAAGTCGGCAAAACCTGTTCTTCAAAAGGACTCGCTAAGGTCCAGAACAAGTTGAAGATAACTTTTCGTTTCCCCTCTCTCCTTTCTCCCTTCAGTTGCTCTGGACCCTTGCGAGAACCAAAGAAGAAGAGGTTATGCTAACAGGAAAAGAGGTGGGAAGACGTGAACACACAATTGTTGCTCGAGGAGAGACATGTTTTGCTAAAGAGTGAGCTTGACGAAAAATTGCAGAAGAAACACGCTTTGGAACTGGAAATCAGCAAGCAATTTGAGGAACTGAAGAGGCTGGAGACTTCACTGGAAAAGCAAGTCTTCAAGACAGTGCAGGAAGAATAGCAATGCTTTGTTGTTTGGGACTGGTTGCCGGTTTTGCGGTTGGCTCTGCTCTGGGCGGACCTTGGGCACTTATTGCACCAATCGCGGGACTTGGTCTCGGCCTAATAGGAGATCTAACGCTGATCAAACACGGTCTGCACAACATCCACAAGAACGCTGAACAATGGATTCAAACGAGACAAAGCGAGCTACGTCACGAAGAATCCAAGGAGGTGTGAGTTACAGATGAGAAGATCACTTGCAGTTCTGATACTGGTCTCAATGGCAACAATCGCTACCTTGGCCTTAGTAAGCGCTGGTCTAAGTCATGTGCAAGCGATGAGGGAAAACGCTGGTTTTATGGGATCAATGTGGCATCAAATGGGGCAAGATAACCATATGGACTACGATGAGAACTCGTCAACTCACATGAACGTAACACAGCATATGCAGGGAGACATGTACACCGAATGCGCAGAAATGCATAACCGCATGAATATGACGGACCATATGTCGCACATGGATTAGTGCGCGTTATGCACGATTTCCTTGTAGACAGCTGCACGGCAGCTCTTAGGAAGAAACGCGTAGAGTTTTTTGCCTTCTTTTATCGAATGTGAAGGTGTGTGCTCCTTCTTCCGTGTTTACCTTCTCATCCACAATCGTTTTTTGTGTATCTATCACTTCGATTATGCCATGTTTCCCGATGGCGCAGTAAAGACGGTGCCGGTCAGCATTAAGCCAAATCACATCAGGGCTTCCTCCACTTTGCTGCTGGTGCCAGGACTTTTGCTACCAACTTGCCTTCTTTGTGAGATTTGGAGTCTTTGATAATTCTGATGAGGTCGCTATTCAGGTCCTTCAGAAACGAATACTCTCCAATCACTTTTTTGATAGCAGTCGCCTGAGGGGGCAGATCTTGTTTTCTCACCAGTCGCTCAAGATCATCCCAATCGTATTTTTCAGAGGATATCTTGTTCAAAAACAACTCGGGAACGAATGATTCACTGACATTCCAGCATTTCACGACAACAAGCTTTCTCACCAAGTCTTTGTCAAATGGCCTTTCCGAAAACAGATAGAGGTCATAAAGATCTCGTCCTCGAATTCTTTGGAATGCAGCTCGCAACTTCTCCGCTAATAACTCCTCTTTCTGCAAGCATTTCACAGCAAATCTTCGAAATTCAAGGAATTTGAAATACATTTCATCGGAAAGAAGCACTTCCTGAAGAAGCAGAATTGGATCTTCTCTGTAGCTGACTTCAAGCGTGAACTCAGCGGCATTCCAACTGTGAGCATAATGAACGACAGCTATGTAAGACTCGCCGCCGCCTCCGAATCCTGTCCTAACATTTTCCTCAGCGATCTTGAAGCTAACGTCATAATGGCTATGACTGTCTACTATGTCTCTTAGTCCATGTTTGAGTTCATCGAGCGTCATGCCCGAGCTTGTGAAGCCCAGATCCATCGAGAACCTCCCAGAACTTCCAAAATACGTCTTCTTCAGACACGTCCCACCCTTGAAAGCCAATTTGGGCAGAATATTCTCTGACAGGATCCGTAAGAAGTAGGTGAGAATCACATCTCTTTCAGCCACATCCAATGGCACTCTACTTGATCTCGCATAGAATGTAACATACTTTTCATCCAGCATCCAAGTTCACCTAATCTCAATTTCGCTCAGAAGTTGATCTCGCGATACATTGTTGACAATTCGCCAATCTTTGACGAAAGAACCGGATTTCGGTTTCTGCTGATCAAGATAGATGGGCGTCTTTCCAACATGGTTCAACAATAGGGTCATAAGATCAGCTGACATCGGCCTGACAAAGCCTTCTTTTGTCAAGAAATCGATGACAAATCCGAGTCTTTGAACCAAGGCGTGCGATTTCATTCTCACAGAATAATCTACTAGCTTCCTCTGATCAATTCTTGCAAAACCGCGCCAAGTGATTCTTGCCAATTCTTCTATTCCTCCGACATAACGTGGCTTATCAAAAGAGTCGACCAAAGACTTCTCAGGTTCGGCCATGCACACTTCAACATCGAAGACTCTCTCGTGGCGATATCCAAAGAATTTGTGTTCAGATAGTGTTACAAATCTGAAATTCACACTCTGCCACTCGACATTGGGCTTTTTCTTCGTAGTGGCAATAAACAGTGTGAAGGGCATTTGAGTGGTGAAACCATAATGACTGTTCGATGTATAATAACTGAAATAGTATGGGTCAGCAAATGCTGCTCCCACGGAGAAAGCATTAGCAGGCGGGATTTTTTCTGGATAACCATAGGCTGCGGGTACAAACTGGTAAATGCCATTGCCAATCCTTTCGAGCCATTTCTTCCGTTCCAGATTATGAAGCAAGAAGTAAGCGTAGTCAACCTTGCAGTGCAAAGCACTCTGAACATCTGTTGGTCGAATCGTGGTCTTCTTCTCAGCCTCCCACCTGACCACCAAACTTGCCTCTTCCGGTGACAATTTGCGAGTTCCAAGCTGTCTCTGGTCCTCCTCAACCTCCTTCAGTTTTCTTTTCGTTATTCCCAGTTCTTTGAAGGTAAGCAACCTGATGGGAAGTTTCTCAAGCTCCTTTTTCACCGATGAGACGACTTCACGTCCTACGATCACAAGCTCGAATTTCTTGACGGGCGGTTCGATGTTAGAAATGGAGGAATATAGGTTGAGTATCTTGCTAAGCATGGAGCGCTCTATTCTACGGTTTGAGATCTCTACGAACACATCGGCATCATCCGCGTCTTTCAGATGGAAGTCAATTTTGATTCGACCCGGTAGTGTTTCATTTGCTGCTATGAGTTTGTGTCCTCTGTATAGTCTCATTATTTCCCTTGAGACATAGGCCTCTAGATCACGTTCCATTTCGGACATCACCTATTGCAGTAATACATCAATCTTCATTATATTTTTTTCTCATTTCCTTAGTAGTTATTCTTAGAATCACTAAGGTTTTGGGAAATAAAAATAATGATAACCGATTATCCGCAAACACGATATGCAACAAAACAATCAATCACAGTGATTCTTCTTGAGGATTACAGAAAAAAGAGGGGTCTGCGGGAGACGTCGCCACTCAATTGCTAATCCAGCCTACACAGGCCCGTAGAAAGGACCTGTAGTCCCGCCTAGAAAGCGCGCGCTGACGTTTTGGATTTTGCGGAAAAGCTATAGCTGAACTGAAAGTAACTGTTCTGGTTGGTGAACTGAGTTGCTTGAAGGCAAGAATATGAAGACTGTGGAAAGGAAGTCACTTATCGGTGAAAGGGTTTTTCTCAGACCTTTTAGCAGGAGGGACTTACTGCATACTCAACGATGGTCAACTGATGCTGAACTCAGAAAGTTGACGGGTGAGGTTGCCCCCATCAGTCAAGTAGAGGCTGAGAAATGGTACAGAGAACTGCGTGCTGACGAGAATCGAGCATGGTTCGCCGTTGTCTTGAAGAAAGGAAACAGAGTAATAGGCGAAGCAGGATTACTCCGTATGTTTAGACCTTGGCGAAACACAGACATGACTATTATTATTGGGGAGAAGGACGCACGGGGAAAAGGGTATGGAAAAGAGGCTGGTCGTCTCTTGCTCAGTTATGCCTTCGAGGATTTGGGGTTCCACAGGATTTCGATAGGTGTTGTCGGCTTCAACAAGAATGCCATAAGATTCTGGAAAAGCCTTGGTTTCAAGAAGGAAGGCGTTGAAAGGGACGAATACTTTTATGACAACAAATATAGTGATGGCATTATGATGAGCATTCTTGAGAACGAATTCAGAAGAACATAGAAAACGCAAAATGACGCGTTTTGGATTTTGCGGAAAAGTTATAGCTGAACCAGATTTGCGGAATGTTTTATACACAAAGACTCTCATTAGGTGCTTTGTAGGCGAACAAAGCATTGGACATCATTAAGGGTATTAGACTCTTAGCTGCATCTCTTATGACGCTGCTGGGCATCATTTATTTGTCTCTAATTGCCTTCCCCGACTACTTAGCTTACCTAGAAATAGAAGTGGCATTAGTGGCTTTGGTCGGATTGGTCTACGTTGCTGTAGGGATTGGTATCTTCAGGGGCAAGCGACTTTTCGATTACCTCGGAGCAGTTATCCCATTGATATGGGCAAGCATGGGAATACTCCACTATATTGCTGTGAAGTCAGACCCCATCGAGTTCCCTTTCATAACAATCGAAATCATGATTGTTCTTTGCTGTTGCTACCTCGTACTTCACAGAGCAACTTCATGAACGCCAACTAGCACCTCTACCTCTGCAATGAAGTGAAGAGGGAGAACAAAAAAGTGTCAATAGTGGTTGACGTACAAGCAGTTGTCATGATTATTGCATCTGCTAATCGGAAGGATATATATGGTCAAATATGAGCAAAGAAGTAAAACATCAAAACCATTTATCTATTTTTGGGAATCACTCAGAAACAAGAAGGAAGGAAGAGAAAGAGCAGACTATATCGTAAAGCCCATCAATGATTACTACAGACACGCAAAGAAGGTTCTGGAGATAGGTTGTGGATTTGGAGAGGTTCTGGCAAATCTTCCAAAGAGATACGCCATTTATGGTTTGGACATTGAGAAAGACTACATTTGGGTTTGCAAGAAGAGGATTCCAAAGGGCAAATTCTATGTCTCAAGCATGCATAATTTCAAGATAGATGAAAAGTTTGATGTCATATTCTCTGCCAATGATGCAGTCAACTTCCTGAAAGACTTCTCTCATTGGAAGTCAACATTCAAGGCAGTAAGTGAGCATCTCAACGCAAATGGACTGTTTATCTTTGACGTGTATACCCCAAAAGAGCTTAAGGTTGCTCTGAAATGGTCGGAGAAGTACAAGAGGTTAACTTCTTCAGTGAGAGAATTTTCAAAAGGATTTTACTATGACAAAGAGTTGATAAGGGGCAATACGTTGACTTGGGATGCTAGGATATTTGAAAAACTTCCAAACGGGCTTTACCAGCTTAACAAGTACAAGTTCACAGAAAGAATATCCCCAGTTGCACAGATGAAATCTGCCCTCTGTGAATACTTTGATATTCTTGAAGCCAATCCGAGAGAAGAAGGTAGAAAAGTCCTGTTTGTCTGCAGAAAGAAATGACTTGTGAACCCTTCTTTTCCAAGACTCTAGAAGTTTTCAATCGTAGTACGGTTATTTCATGCACAGAGTATTGTTGAAACACCTAGAGTCATGGAAAAGTGACTAGTTCTTCGTTGCTTGTATTCCTGAGAGGGCTCTAAGCTAAGGTGGGAATCGAATGAATTCGTTGTTGTTTGAGTTGACTATAACCGTTACTGTGTCTCCGATGCCTAGTTTTTCGATTCTGCTGACTGTTGTGAAGCCCAGAGTTTGCGTGTACACTGCGTAGTCGGTCTGGTTGATGGTTAGGACGTATACCGTGTTGCCGTTGTTGACGTATGAGAATTTGCCGTTCAATGTTCCAGTTATCGTTTCCTCGTTTGAGGGCTGGACTGTTCCTGTTTCGAATCTGCGTTTTGCCTCTGCAACCAAAGCTGCGCCTTGGTATCCTTCGCCGGTCATGACGATTGCGTAGTGGTCTAGATTTTCTGCGCCAGCGATTCCGAGGCCGGCCAGCTTGATGGTCTCCTGTTCTGACGTGGATTGGCCCTGTCTTGTGCGCCAGTATACTGGAACGAACCAAGCGTTCTCGCCGTTTACCGGGTATATCAACGGCATTTCTGCTTCGTACGCGCCTGTGGTGGGCATCAGGATGTGGGATTCGATGACGTTCTGTGCCTGCAGGCCGCTCTTGATGTCTAAGCCCGTCGTGTCATAGTACTCTATTCCACTGCCGGCCGTTTTGAACATACCTGCCATCGTCTGCGCTTCACCGACAAAGTCCACAGGAACCAAGGCGGTTATCTTGTTTGTGTCGGGATCAACGATCCATCGGGCGTCGTCTGAGATTTCCACCCTGTTCGTTGACGCGGGTATCCAAGCGAAGCCGCGTGCGAAAACGTCGAAGCCGTTTCCTCTCCTGTTGGCACCCCACGCGCTGATCATGCTCTTGAGCCAGCCTTCATCGTAGCGTTGGGTGACCCACTCGGGTATCTGATTCATGCCGTAGAAATTTTCGACTTGGCCGAACTCGTCGTACACGTATACTCCTTTGGGTTGTGCGACGAACGTCCATTGTTGAACTTGGGTGGCTGTCAGCACGTATTTCCAGTCGCCATTGTCGTCGGGTGTCAGCGTAGCTCTGCCATAGGCGTCGGCAGTGGATAATCCCCAGTAGGCGTTTCCCTGAATGTTTCCAGCGTAGAAAGGCGGAAAGTACATGAGTCCTTCGCCGACTTTGAAGGTTTTATCGACGATCTCTACGTCGAGTTCCGGGTTGTTTGCGTCGACAATTACCAGTCCTTTGATGGTGTTGTCACCCCACAGGTTGGGCGGGATCATCGTCACCACCCAGACGAGGCGGCCCTTGTATATGGTTATGTGTGCAGATCCGGCCCTTACGCTTCCGAAGTGTGCGGCGCTTCTCAGTGCGATGCTCTTCGCCAGTTCCTCGGTCGTCAGCCTCAGCATGTTGTTGGGAATTTCGTGCTGGAACAGAGGTGTTCCCGTGGGTTCGAATGTTAGCATCTGATTGAAGGAACTTGCGTTGTTGACTCCCGACGCGGCTTGAGTTTGCCACAGCATAACGGCTGAAAAGACTATTACTGCAATCATCGCAGACGCGGTTAGCCATCTGTACCCTTCCTTTCTGTTCCCGCGACCAAACATCGATTTGATCCTTCTGTTCTCGTATTTCTCATACACCGATCGTTTCTCGTAATCGGATAACCTGTGGATGTTCATGTAAGCGAACAGCCACTCTACCGTGGTTATGAACAGTTTGAAGAATATGAGCCAGAGAACCATGTAGACATCGATAGTGACAGCTGCAATAGCAACGAATCCGAATAGTGCGCCGGAAACGCCGAGCAGCAGGTATCGCCACTTGTTCTTAATCCAGTGCTCAGTCGTAGGAAACACGAACGCTATTATCCATATCAGCCACCATAGCAATGGAAACATCTCTTTCTCCATCTCCCTTTGTTTTCATTTTTGACTTACGTCGTGCATATTCAGTACTACATACTGCGACCTAATATATGGCTGTAGCGCGCAAAGCACAGAAAAGAGAGGAAGTTGGGAGAGACATCACCACTTAGGATCATGTTCAGCCTAGACTACGGGCCATTTTGGCTTTGAGAGCCAGAGCATAACATCCTTTGCTTCTTGAATAGTTTTTTACCGCTATGATACTATGGCCTGATGGAAATCCCATCCTAAACACGAGGGCAAAGTCTTATCTGAGCATCCTGCCACGTTGACAGGGGGGCTTCTATGACAATGAAAAGAGGTTCGAAAAGAAAATCCAACGTGCTTGGTGTCCGCTTCTGGTATACTGGCATCCGCGTGAAGGATCTTGAGGAGTCGATCAAGTTCTATAGGCAAGCACTTGGATTCCAAATTGTGTTGAAAGGCCAAATGAAGGTTCATGAGGGCACGTACGTGCATATGAGGACTCCAACCGGCAAACAGATACTTGAGCTGAACTACTATCCCAAGACCAGCAAATTCTATGAAGAATACGTGAATGGATCAGAGCTCGACCACCTCGGGTTGTACGTAAGCGACGTAAGGGGGCAGTATGAAAGGCTGATCAAACTGGGATGTGAACCTGCGGTTGCGCCGTTCAATCAGGGCTCTTGGATTCTCGCCTTCGTCAAGGATCCAAACGGCGTTTGGCTAGAGCTAATCGGCAGGGAAAGCAAGAAAAAACGATAGAACGTCTAGAGATAGCCCGAATATCCACAGTGCCTGCACTTATGCTAAGCTTCGTGTGTCATCTGTTTCTCGAACAGGATGAGCTGTATCTTCCATCTGTGCTTGGGCAGTTCTTCGTGTTCTTTGAGTGTGTTTTCGAATTGTGTTTGGCACGTGCAGACTGTGGCTTTGAGGCCCGCGTCCAGCGCGGTGTTTATGTGATGGTGGAAATGCCTTAGAAAGCTGTCCGGGTCTGAAGCGTATACCGTGAAGCTCCATCGTCCCCGGTCGGATTCAGGCCTTAGGTGGCCGAACGAAAACGCGGTCAGCTTGCCTCTCTTCTCGGAGACGTAGAAGGTGTGGTCTTTGGCGACTTCCTTGAAACCGCGCAACGTGCCATCAACTGCCTTCCAGTCGTAGACGAGAGTATTGTGAGGAACCAGTGACCGGCAGGTTCTTGAGAATTCGTAGACTTCTTGGGGCGTGGCCTCGGTTATCACCCTGCTTGGGAGCTTCGATCCTGCCGTCATGCTGAGATCGTCATGCCAGAAGGCGCTGAGCTTGAAGAACCTTTTGAACCCCGCTTTCTTGGCCAGTTTAACTGAGGCTCGGTTGTTGCCGCCCGTCGTGTATCTGAGTCGCTGGACCTTTAGCTCTTCAGCCAGGCTGACAAAGTGCCGTGTGAGCAAGTCAGCGTAGCCTCTTCTCCTGTAGTCAGGATGCACTCGAAGGCCTTCCATCCATCCCGTCTTCTTGCCGTCAACGAGCCTCAGGTTGGCTACGGCCACTATTCGGCCGTCAACTTTAACGCCGTAGGTGTGACACTTCGGACTTGCGAGCCACTCATCAAACACGGAGGGCAAGTAGTCATGACCGCCCCAGACCTTGCTCGAAATCTCGATGATATCCTCCCTGTCTGAGGCACGCACCCTTCGAACCACCGCTTCGGCCATGTTCACTTGACACCACTTTTCTCTTGCCGGCGCCAACACGTTGAAATCATGTATGGTAGTGCTGGCTGTTTCTCTTTTCTGGCTTGCACGCGTTATGAAGGGATTATTGCTGTAGCCTCAATTTCGACTTTGAATCCATCATAAAGGACAACTTGAACTGTGCTGCGCGCAGGTTGATTGATTGGGAAAAATTTCGCATACACTTCATTCATTTCCTCAAACTCCTTGAAGTCTGATATGAATACGGTTGTCTTGACAACATGTTCCATGGAGCTTCCGGCAGCTTTGAGGATGTTGGCCATGTTTATTAGAGCCTGTTCTGTCTGCTCTCTGATTGAACTGCCTTTCAACTTACTGGTTGCTGGGTCTACTCCAACCTGTCCGGCGATGAATAAGAAATTCCCAGCTTTCACGCAATATGAATATGGTACGGCTGGCTTCGGAAACTTATCCACTACTATGACTTCTTTTCTCATATTCAATTGGTCCCCTTTTGGAACACGCCAATAAGGAGGACTACTGTTCTTTTTATAAGTCTAGCGCACCAGCTGAATAACTATTAAGTGTCAGAGAGACTACTAGGATTGATAATAGAGGGAGATGTTTCCTATGTCATCAGAAAAGAATAAGGCTAATATTCGCAAGGTGAATGAAGCCTTGAACAAGAAAGACCTAACCGTAATAGACGAGTTCATGGCACCAGGTTATGTTGACCATACCAATCAACTGCGAGGTCGGGAAGATGTCAAACAATTCTATACTAGGGCCTTCAAGGACTTACCCGATTTCCACAGGACTGTTGAGGACATAATCGCTGAAGGAGATAAAGTGTGGGTTCGTTTCAAAATCACGGGGACAGCCCCTTCTGGCAAAAAGATTGAACTAACAACCGTTAGCATCCTTCGCATAGCCAATGGCAAGGCGACAGAAGGTTGGACCGTCCCAAAGGTTACGGGGCAGGATAGATCTATCGATCGATCGTTATACGAAAAAACATAACAATTCAGCAACCCACGTGTCTATGGAGTAAGTAGCAAGCGCACGCGATCACAAGAATGTGATGTCAAAAAGAAGAAAACTCGCTAGAACCATACGCTTGCCACGCCGCTTAATTTCAGCCAATTCTCTCTCCATCGCATGCCAAACCATCCCGGTCGCAAATCAAGCCTTTCGAAGTGTGCGCTCGCGCAATCGATCTGCTAACGTGTGGAAGCCATATAACTATGACATATGTCATATTGTTATCAGGAAGAACTAGACGTGATCTATTCGAAAAAGTCTCTTTTGTTGGTGATCCTCCTGCTATCAGTGATCGTAGGCGCTGCTTTAGTAGAAAGCAGGGTTTTGACAAACCTTGCGCCTAGCGAGACAAACACGCTAAACTCGGTGGAAATCAAGGAATACCAAGGGCAAAAGCTCGGCTCAATAGACGATTTTAGAGAGAACTCGATAAAGGGCCCGCAGTATATAGACTTAAGCACCTACAGGCTCGTCGCGACGGGGCTTGTTGAGAACGAGACCGCGTACATGTACAATGATGTTCTCGACAAACATACGCACTACGAGAAAGTTGTCACAATCCATTGCGTGGAAGGCTGGGACGTCACAATTCTGTGGGAAGGCGTGCTCGTGAAGGATTTGCTCGAAGAAGCCGGATATAATTCAAGCTCAAACGTGGTGATTTTCTACGCTCAAGATGGATATTCGACGAGTCTACCACTCTCTTACATAATCAACAATAACATACTAATTGCCTACAAGATGAACAGTGTAGTCCTTCTACCGCAGAGAGGGTTTCCATTCCAGCTTGTCGCCGAATGCAAGTACGGATATAAGTGGATAAAATGGATAACAAGAATCGAAGTATCCAACGACGTCAACTACAGGGGATACTGGGAAAGCCGAGGATTCTCCAACGACGCCGACTTGCCATGATCCTTCAATAATGCGCGCTACTAAACTGATTGAACAAAACCTTCATTTCGCTCTACATGGAAATAGAAAGTAGATGAGTTATGGTTCGAAACTGGCAAAGGCCCATCAAAGCAGCGGTACACTGGTCCCTCCTTATCCTGACACTACTCTACCTTGTCAGCGGACTAGGCATCACACAGTACCGAGTTGTTGAACCATTGACGCTCGGATTGCTCACCAAAAACCTGGCTTTCAGAATCCACGACGACCTGTTGATACCATTCTTTGCACTGCTGTGCTTGCACATCCTTATCGGACCTGCTGCATGGGTTTATTCACATCTGAAAAGAGATTCCAACCACCAACCTCAGGAGAATGAAGTCTAACGATTATTCACAATGTCTAGAGAAAATATGGTTTTGCTTGGATATCACCATTAGAGCGCTAGTTCAGCATATACTTGCCTGCAGAAAGAACTCGTAGTCCCGTCTACAAAGCGCACGACACGCAGAAAAAGAGGGGTTTTGCGGGGGAAGTTGGGCGCGCATGCGAGTCTTTCACGCTGGATAGAAAAAGAACGGTTGATTATGCTTCTTAACGTTTCTTCTTCTTGAGTCCTGCATGTGGTCTTTTCTTTGGCATGTTCTTACCGGGTCCTATCTATGTCCATTGTTTCTTATAGGTCTGATAGGTTGGTGCCTACAATCCACACGAGCAGTCCTGCATGGTGGCATGGACATGAGTGGCATTTTTTTTGGTGTTTAGGCTAGAATGATGGTGTGTCTGTGTTTTGCTGATGCCCTGCTTTATGGCCGTCCAATTTCCCCGGGTCAGAACCTTGCCTATTGGAGTTCCCAGAATCAGAATGAATGGCCTATGCGGTTTCTCGTTTCTCCCACTGGGAAGCTGATAACGGATTAGATGACCATCAACTGTCAAGTTCTCTACCTCTACTAAAACATGCTTTTCCAAGAAATAGTTTGGATTGGAAAGAAAGGGAATTGTGCGGGAGACATCGTCACTTGATTGTCAATCCAGCCTACACGGACCTGCAGAAAGGACCTGTAGTCTGACCCAGAAAGCGTACGTACGCGCGTGCGTGCTCGAGCTACTTCGCTGCAATGCTCGATGAAAAACTCAGGCGCAGAAGCGGTGGATCAAACGGAGTCGAGACCACAGCATCTTCGCACGCTATGGATTTTCAATCAGTGCTCTGAATGGGTGATCCGGATTCTGCGGTTGAGTAGCCTTCTCTCTTGCTCACTGTGTAAACAATGTCTGCTACGTCTACGATTTCGGGATGATGTGTTATTATCAGCATTTGGGGTATGATTCTTCCGCCTTCTCTGAAAAAGGAGTTCAGAATATTCACCAGCTCCTTCCTCCTCTCCTCGTCCAAATGCGTCGTAGGCTCATCCATAATTATTGTCTCAACCTTTCCAGACAAAACCTGCGCAATCGCCAGCCTTAGCGCTATCGCCAAAGCCACACGTTCCCCACCGCTAATCTGATCAATATCCTGCTCCCCTCCAGGCCCAATCACACTAATACCATAGTCATCATCAATCCTAATGTCAGAGTAAGCAAGATTAAACCGCTCAAACAAGTCCCTCGTCGACTTCTCAAGCAGCGGCCTCGCCCTAGCCCGAATCACCTTCTGAACCCCATCCTTACCGTAAGCATCCCTAACCGCGTTCAAAACCCCGATGAAACCATCCACCAGCTTCTTCTCCACAGCCTTAGCCTCAAGATCTCTCAACTCCTCTCTGCACTTTCGGGCAGCTTCTTCAGTCCCTGTCTTGGCCTGCTCCATCCGCACAATATCCTTCTCAAAATCATTCCTAGCCCTGCTCGTGGTGCCAAACTGATCCTGCGTCTTTCCATGTTCCTCTTCGTCATAGCCAAGCTCCTCAATGCCACGAACCATCTCAGAATACCTTCCCCTACAGCCAGACAATTCGCTGGTTGTCTCCGCCACGCTTGACTCGTACTCTGCCTTCCCCTCCGCCAACGGCACATTTCGATCATACTCCCCCTTCTTCTTCCGCAGCTCCTTCAGTTCCTCTTGAGGCTCCTTCGGTTCATATCCCAGCCTCTCTAAGACTTCTTGCATTAGTTTGGAAACATCTGCTAGGGCAACCGTAATGGGCTCCATTTCACCTTCGATTTCAGCCTGAGACGGCATCTTATCCAACCGTCGCTTTGCAGATTCAAACTCCTTAGAAGCTTCCTCAAGCCCGCGTCTTTCGCCTTCAAGTCGCTCCAACTCTTCATCCAATTTCTTCAGGGCTTCAGCCTGCTTCTCAAGCTCTTCAACCTCAGCCTTCTGACGCGCCACATTACCCGTTGCCTCAACCAGCTCAGCGGCAAGATTCCTGACTCTCTCCGGCTCAATAGCGCCTATCTTCTTTTCTTCCTTTTCAACGTGCTTTCTCTCAGTATTTGCTTCCTTCAAATCATCCCGCAACTTAGCAAGCTTGGCCTCCGCCTCGCCCTTCTCCGAAGAGAATTTGCCTATCAACTGTGTCAAACGTTCAGGCGACAATTCCGTCTCACACGTTGGACAAGCTTTCACTTGAGCCTCGCTTGAAAACTTGGACAGGTTCTCGTCTAGTTCCTCTATGCGCTGGCTCAGCACACTAATGGTTCCAGTGTCCGCATTAACCATTCCATCAAGCTTGTCTGCCGCGTCTTGGAACTCCTTCCTCTTCTTCTCAAGAGCCGCCTCAACGTTGTCAACATCCACCGCCTCGCCAAGAGCCTTCGAGCATTTTTCCAGTTCCTTCATCAAGTTTGCGCTTTTCTTCTTTTCTTCCTTCTCACACTCGTCGACTTGCTTCTTTGCTTTCTTCAGAGCAACGTCTGCGCCCTCATGCTTTCTTCGTTCGCCGGTTTTCTCGATTATGACCTTGCCCTTTTCGACGTAAAGCCTATGGTTCTCCGCATTTTCTTCCAGCGTTTTCTTCAATTGTCCTATTTCGTCCAGCTTTTCTTGGAGTGCGCGCTGCCTCAGTTCTTGCTTTTCTTTCTCTGCCAGACCGCGCACATACTCATCCAAGAACGGCAGCTTGTTAACATCATCTTCAAGCTTCCTCACCGTTGCCTCAGCCGCAATAGCCTGAGCCAACCCTTCTTTCTCTTTCTCCAGCCTACTCTCAAGACCTACGATCTTCTCTTCGATGATTCCTCTCTCTTTGTCACACTTGTCGAATTCCTTCTTTTTCACCTTCAACTGGTCCAAGGCAATCTGCAAGTTTCTCAGGTCAGTCTCGATTCCAGCAAGATGCTTCCTCTTTGTAATCAGAAACTCTTCCAGTTCCTCCGATTTGGCTTCATGCTCTCTTCTTTCTTTTTCTATAGTTGCTCTCCGGTCTAAGGCGGTTTCTAGCTCAATCTGCTTCTCACGGTACACTTGAATAACGGTCTTTATGCCTTCCCAAGCCTTCTCAAGATCCTCAACCCCGAGCAGCCTTGAAATGAGTTCCTTTCTCTCTCCAGGCCTAGCCGTGACAAGCTTCTCAATTTCACCTTGCCGCACGTACACTGACTGCAGAAACATGTTCTTGTCAATGCCCAAAACCTTCTGGATCTCAGGAACAACAGAGCGCTCCCCATCTCTAGCCAATAGACTCCTCTTGTCGCCTTCGACCCGAAACAGGCTGCCGTGAGCCGATCCTTTCCGCTCCATCAACCATTCAACATCATAACCGATCCCGCCCTCAGTAAAGGCCACCTCAACCTTGCACTTGTTTGCTCGGGAGTTGATGAGGTTCTCCTTCTTCCCACGGTTACCATAATCATTAAACAACGCGAAGCTTATCGCATCCAAGATCGAAGTCTTGCCCGCGCCATTAGGCCCCACAACCACGTTAATACCATAGCCTAAATCAATCACCGTATTCTTATGCGAAATGAAATCCTGAAGTTTAACCCTGTTAAGAATCATTCTTCCTTCACTTTTCGAAAGTATTCATCAGCAACCTTCTTGGCTTCATCCGTGTCCCCGTACCTCAGATGTTTCAGTATTTCCATCGCAAGCTCTGCCACGTTCTCATCCTTGAAATAGTCCCTGACAACCTGATTCACGTAGAACGAGCCAGGCTTCAACTCTGGAAGACTCAACTCCGCCTCCTCAACAACCTCCTGCCTGAACGCCAGAGTCCTATCAGCCAAGGCCTCAGTCAAAGCCTGGTGAACACCTTGTCTATCGATATCTTGGCCCTCGACACGCACATGCAAGATCGGCAGCTTCGCCATGCCCTCAGTCAGCCTCACCACGTCCCCAAGCTCCTTCTCAAAATGCGCACAGCTCAGCTTCGCCTCAATCTGCGGCCTAATACACTCAAGGTTGACATCCCTCACCTCAACATCGTCACCCTCAAGGTCCACAATGAAAAATCCTTTCCCAAGCTTCCTCCAACCAGAAATCTCATTTTTCCTGATAATCTCCGAAGAACCAGGATAAGCCAGCTCACCCTCACCAAACGAAGCCTTAATCCGCGCATGAAGATGCCCCATCGCCACATAACTGAAATTCCTCGGAACCTCGTCTAAACTGAGCTCGGACCCGAACGGGAAAAACTTGTCAATACCCTCATGCAAAATAAGAACCCCAATCTTGCCGTCCAGCTGAAGAGCTCCAAGCTTCTTCAACTCCTCCACAAGCACCACACGATAAGCACGGCTCAAACTAGACAAACCCGCAACCAACACGTCCTGACCGCCAACATTCACCGACTGATGCTCCGCGTTCGCACTGACGCCGAGAACCTGCACCTGATCATCAAAAAGCACATGCGGCGCCACACCCCGACTCTTAGGCCTATCATGGTCTCCCAACACAGCAAAGAACTTCACCTTCCCATCCAGCTTTCTCAGAAACTTCTTGAAGGCAAAATAAGCCTGCGGCGTAGGCCTAGGCGAATCAAACAAGTCCCCACTGTGAACCACAATGTCCGCATGCTCCTCAAGAATCTTGTCTCCAATCTCCTCTAACGCATCGTAGATGTCCTTCTCCCGCTCCTCCAGGTTATACTGCTTATACCCAAGATGCGTGTCAGCCAAATGGGCAAGCCTAACCATACTACTGCTTCTCCTCTTTGTCCGTGCCTAGGAACCCTTTCAATTCATCTCTGAGACTCTTGCTTTGGTTCTCAGTAGTTTCTTCCTTCGCCTTCTCAACTGCAGCCTTCATCTTGCTAATGATATCTATGTCGCTTCCGCCTTCCCGTGTCCTGCGCTTCTTCACCCTTACCATCACCGGAGCCCTAGTCATCTCCCCCACAATCACAGCTTCGCCCGTGCTAAGCCCAGGTAAGTCGTTTAGCAGAGTCTGCCCAAGGCGCTCAGAGCTTCTGGCAATTGCCTGTTGATCATCAGGATTAGTCATCCTCATAATTATCTGGCTGTTGCACTGGCTCAAAGCATCAGGATGTATCTTAGAAGGCCGCTGCGTAATCATAACAAGAAACACACCAAACTTTCGGCCTTCCGCCGCAATCTTCTTTATGATCAGGCCTGAATCAGTGTGACCCTCAGCAGGAATGAAGCGGTGAGCTTCTTCCACGAAAACGAAAACAGGATATTCAAACTCGCCGCTCGAGACTCTGTCATAAATGTCAGACAATATTCTGTAGGTAATGTAGTCTGAAGCTCCATCGTTTAAACCTGAAAGATCCACAACAGAAAGGTGCTCAGGCCTCAGCATTTTGTCTATGCTTGTGGAAGCGGCAGTGAATACTTTCATTCTGGCTATTCTCTTTATGTATTTCTGAGCTGCCCTAGCACCGCCGATTACGCTTGCATTAACGCCCTTTTCCTTCCAGCCATCAGCCTCCCCCAACTTTTCCAGCAAATCCTCGGGCTGAAAAACAGTTTTCTCAGCCTTCAAATACTCAATTGCCTTTTCCACACCGCTCACAATGTTAGCAAAGTGCTCGCCTATCCCGGAAATCAACCGTATCTCATCAACGTCAAGGTCTGAAAAACAAATCTCGTAAGGTTCAACTTTTCCAACCTCTCCAGCAGAATACCTTCCTGTGCTTACTGGATTCCTGAACACTGTTATCCTATCAGAAAGCTCATGCCTCTTTCCCGCAACGTCTCTTCCCAGAAACACATAGTCCGCATGTGGATCCAGCACTACTATAGTGCCGCCCTTCGCAAGCAACTCATCAGCGATTATGCCTGCAAGATACGTTTTCCCAGAACCCGTCTGCGCAATGAGAGCCAAATGTCTTCTGAAGCCCTTGACCGACAACGCAACAGGAACCTCGCTGCGAGTAATCAAACTGCCCACTCTAATCGCTTCTTCCTGAGGGAAAGAGTAGAACTTCTCAAGCAATTCTGTCGGCGCAATGTACACGGGCTTGCCAGGCATCACCGCCTTCTTCGGCAACTGCAGCTCGCCACTCTCAGTCAAGAATCCAAGAACCCTGGCCTTTCCCCAAACCTTGCTGTCCGCCAGACCTGACTCAACGATCTTCTTGATAATGTCAAAATCCAATTCCTTCGTCAAAGCCTGACTAGCCGAGATGACTCTTTCAATCTGCGCGACCACTTCAACCTGCTTAGGCTCACCATCCAGCTCCTCTTCAGAGTAAGTCATCAAATACTCCCACCGCGACGGCATATCACCAGGCTTCGACGAAAAATAGAACTCGTTAGAGCTAGCTTCGCCGATTATGACGCCGACTTCTTTAAGGGAACTTGACACGCCTATAACTCCTCCCACGAATTATTTTATCCCCAAACAACTTCTCCATGCAAGGGAAATAGATGTTATCCACAGTTCTCTTCTTAAGCCTCACCCTCTCATCCACATTCTTCAACCAAAGGTTATGACAATCCAAACCGCAATAGCCAGTCGCCAAAACCTTCAACAAACCCTCCAAGTCAGGAGTCACAGGCTTGGGCCAACCAACATCCGCAAGCGAATAATCCCAGCAGGGCAAGTCAATCCTTATCGGCGAATCTCTCCTATCAAGCAGGATATAGAATGAAACGATGCCTGGAAACTTTGGTATGTCAGCTACAACTTCAGCAGCCTCTTCCACAAACTCTTTGCCCCTTTCTCTGAAAGTGTTTGGGAAATTCTTTCTGACATACTTCTTCGGATTCGCCCGCGACTCTTCCAGCCTTCTCGAAAGCCTCGGCGAAGGCCCGAGAAGCAAAGGTTGAGTATAACCCAACGATTCAGCGAAATTCATGACCAATTGATAGTCAGGCCTAGAACAAGCCAACTCATTCAAAATCAACTGGACTGTTTCCAGCTTTGCACCATACTTTTGGCTAAACTTCTCAAACTTCTGCAGCCCAAAGGTCGCATTGTCCATAACTTCCATGAAAAGAGGCTTAAGTCGCCGAGCATCGTCGTCATCAATATCGATTTTGTTCAGTTCCTCCTTAAACATCAAGTTCAGAAGGTAATCACGGAAAGAGGTCGACCTACTTTCTTTGGCAACTCCCACAAGGAGAACGTGATTCTTCTTGCACAAATCGAGTAACTCCCTGTAAACCCTGAAATAGTCAAGAAGTATGAGATGGCCTTCTTCAATCTTCGACTCGATGGGAACATGCACAAGCCTGCCATAAAGCGAACCATCCACCAGAATTACGGCGCAGCCAAAACCCTTCTTCAACGCGTCTGCTGCTACTTGGAATTCAAGCATTTCCATCTTGACTGAAACGAATTCGCGCTCTGCAACAGAACCGCCTTTGGTGAAAAAAACGTCGCTTTCAAGCCTCTTCTCTTCACTGTTCCTGCAAACCGCCAAAGACCTAACAACATAGAAGACCCCTCCTGAAGAAAGCAGGTTCGTATAAACACTCGAATCCACAGCCATAACACCAAGTTCGCTTGGATTAACCCCAAGTTTCACAGGATCATCAATCGTAACCCACATCGAACCGAAATGGCTCTTGAAATGATCCTTCAATGGATTCGGTGTACCCTTGAAAACCTTCTCTCTAATAGACTCTTTCTTATGAACTACAGATGCAGCAAATTCGTCAAGAAACTCCGGCATATGCCCACCTAGACGTTACTCAAAGACATATCTGAGACAGATTATGGATAGGATTTGGATTTAAACATATGATAGATCCTGTGATGAGACCAGTTGGCCTAACAAAGAAGGTACGTACACGAAAACAGAAAGATTCAGAAAGCGTCTGAAAGCTAGCGTTACTTCTTGAAGCTTCGCTCCTTAGACGACCCAACGATTCCTAGAGGTTTAACAGTTATCTTTCTTTCTGGATCCTTTCTTGCATATCCGAGTATGAAGGCTTCTTTTTTGTGTTTCTCTATAAGCTGTATCGCACTATCAACATCCTTTTTGGGCAATACTATGCACATGCCGATGCCCATATTAAATCGGCCGTACATCTCTGCGTCAGTCACGTTTCCATATCTTTGGATGAGCTTGAAGATCCCCGGTGGCTCAGGCAAGTCTTCAATCACGTAGCCGTAGCCCTTCCCTACTCTGTTAAGGTTCAAGAATCCTCTGCTCGTTATGTGAGCCATTAGTTTGATATCTAGATTCTTCTGAAGCATCCTGAGAACTTCAGGCACATAGATATACGTAGGCTCTATCAGCTCTTCACCAAGAGTGCGACCGAGCTCATCAAAATGCCGGTCAAGATCAAAGTGCATATTCTTGAGCAAAATCTTCCTTGCCATAGTGTAACCGTTGCTATGTAATCCTGAGCTCGATATTCCAAGTAGAACGTCGCCCTCTTTGACCCTGTTCCCATCTATAATGCTCTCGAGATCAACAATGCCAACGCACATTCCAACGAGGTCCAGCCCTCTACCTTCTCTTATTCCACGTATCATCTCGGGGACGACAGCAGTTTCTCCCCCAACAATGTTTATCTTAGCGATTTCTGCTCCCTTCTTGAGCCCAATAGCAACTTGCTCGATCGTTTCCGGGTCTGGATCTTGAATTGCTATGTAATCCACAAAAGAAATCGGCTCTGCACCTGTGCAGATAATATCATTAACGTTCATTGCAACACAATCAATGCCAATTGTGTCATACTTCTGCAATAGTTCAGCTATGAATATCTTCGTCCCTACTCCGTCAGTCTTTATGGCGAGTGCTTGGCGCCTGTTGAGCTGAACTAACCCTGCAAAATGCCCGATTCTTGCAATACATTTCCCTACACCTTTGCGATAGCGGAACGTCTCTTCGAACAAGGGTATTATCCGTTCCATCGCAATGTCTTCCTTCCGCATGTCAACACCAGACCTAGCATAAGTCATCCCCGATTTCTGCGGCACGGCAGACGCCTCCTCCTTCTTCATTGTTTCCAGCACATA
>Ga0315277_10001753_pt1 | contig 30953 bp, 26 predicted proteins | sample YL17G05_15_MG_FD_203695 | JGI IMG/M metagenome (GOLD analysis project Ga0315277, IMG submission 203695) | Sediment microbial communities from Yellowstone Lake, YNP, Wyoming, USA - YL17G05_15 | ecosystem: Environmental > Aquatic > Freshwater > Lake > Sediment | place: USA: Wyoming | collected...
CGTTCGTCGGATCCATTGTCCTCTTGTCGGATGGCGCACGACGCGGCCTTCGGTTTGGCGGCGGGTCTGGCCGCGGGGGAAAATCAAGAAGCGGAGGGGGAATACTCATGATTCTCTGGATCATCAGCATACTGCTGGCACCATTGGTTACCCAAATGATGGCTATGCTCGTATCCCGCAAACGCGAGTATCTGGCTGATGCATCAGGGGCAGAGCTCACGCGCAACCCGCTCGGTCTTGCGAGCGCCTTGCAGAAGCTGGAAAACGCGTCCGCTCCCACCGCCTCCATCAAACGTGGAGCGGCTCATCTCTGCATTGTGGATCCTCTGGGAAGGAATATCAACTCGAAGGAGGGATTTGCTGCTGAGTTGTTCGGTACACACCCGCCGATCGCAAAGCGCATCCTCGCGTTGAACGCGATGGCGTATCTCTACAAAAGTGCTACGATTTCTGCTTGAGGATTTCCTTTCGCACCTGTTTCTCCAACCGCATATGTTCCTCGGCTGAGATGTCGAACTGTTCACGCAGGTGGTCGAGCCGGTCTGAGTCCTGGGGGGTAATGACGCCGTCCTTCCATACGTCTACAATCGCCTGGAGATAGATTCCCATCTGGACTTCCTGCAAGGCCGACTCGTGATCTTCTTTGCTGATTCCCAGAAGATCCCGCAGAAGGTTGAGGATGCTTCCCTCTTCCTTGCCTATCACGGCATCACTCCACGCCATCTTGAGAACCTGGATGTAAATGTTGGCAGCTTCCTTCGTTGCATGGGATTTCGGCTGCGCTGCTTGCTGCGCCTCCGCTGCCGCCCGCTTCTGATCTTCTTCTGCTTTCTTCCGCTCTTCTTCTGCCCGTTTCCGTTCGAGTTCCGCCTTTTGACGAAGTTCGTCGGCTCTTCGCCTCGCTTCCTGAAGCTTCTTGGCTTCCTCTTCTTCCCGAACGCGCCGCTGAGTTTCTTCTGCCTGACGCCGGGCATCCTCGTCCGCTTTTTTCTTCGCGATCAACTCTGTCTGACGCTGCGCTTCTTCAATGGCCTTCGTTCTCTCGTCTTCCTCACGGACTCGCTCCGCTTCCGCGGCCTTCTTCTTTGCTTCCGCCTCCGCTTTCCGCAACGATTCCTCTTCTGCCCTGCGTCTGGCTTCCTCTTCTTCCTTTCGCTTTGCCTCTTCGGCCGCGCTGCGCTTTGCCTCTTCCTCCTGCTGCCGGGTTTCTTCCTCCGCCCGGTGTTTCGCTTCTTCCTCAGCGCGCTTCGCTTCGTCTTCGGCCTTCCTTTTTGATTCCACCTCGGCATCGAGGCGAGCGCGGTCTTCATTAGACTTTTGCGCCTGGCCCCCCTTCTTCTGTTCGAGAATCTTTCGCTTCAGTTCCTCGACTTTTCTCCTTTGTTCCTCAATATCACCCATATTGGTGTTTCTCGCTGGCTGGAATGATTCGACCGATTTGGCCCTGTAGGAAGGGGAGATTCAGTGCTGTTAGACTATCAATGCGGCGCAATATATCGTTTTCCTCAAGGATTGTCAACCCGTCTGCCCCTCTCACATCATATCTGTTGGAAAATACATTTTTGTCATATAACTTAACGTGCACTGGCTCACACCCCACTAAACCGGAGGTTCCTATGGAAGAACAATCACCGTCTGCGCCGACAATTTCGTTTGGCGACATCGTCATGAATATCTTTGCCTCTCCTGCGGAGGCATTCGAAGGAATCCGCACTTCACCTGCACGGGCCAGCGTTTGGGTCATCCCGCTGATCATTCTCCTGCTTCTTTCCTCAGCCAGCATTTGGATGGTGTTTTCGAATGACACTCTGAGGAGTCAGGCTCTCGAAGCGCAAAAAGAGAGAATTCAGGAGCAGGCTCGGACAGGTCAGATATCGCAAGAACGAGCTGACCAGACGCTTGAGGGGATGGAACGAGGCGGTGGAATGATGGCCGCCATTGGAATCGTTTTCGCTTCGATCACTATCGCCATTGTGTTCTTTGTCACCGCGCTTGTTCTCTGGCTCATCGGCAAATTCGCGTTGAAAGCGGAGGGAGGATACGGAAAATACCTCGAGCTCTGGGGAGCCTCACAGTGGATCGGCGTGCTGGGCGGAATCATCGCGCTCCTGCTGATCGTCGCATTGAATTCCGTGTATGCCGCACCCAGCGGAGCACTCGCGGTGCTGCAAAACTTCAACCGGCTTGACACAACGCACCGGCTCTTATCATCTCTTAATATCTTTTCCATCTGGCAGATGATTGTCGTCGGGATTGGCCTGGCCAAGTACGCCGGAAAACCGAGCGGAACAGGCATTGGAGTTGCTCTGGGCCTTTGGGTCATCTGGGTCCTCGTCTCTGTCTTTGCCCTCGCGGGACTTGGCATGTAGGCTTGTTTCAGAGGGAATGACTGATAGGCAGAGCAGCGAGCGGAATCGCACCGATGAATGAATATTAATCCCGAGTTCATTGATTCTATGAGCACAGGGAGGTAATTTTGTAATCAGAGGATCGCGCTCCACAAGTCACTCTCCTATCACTTTCACTGAAGGGAAGCTCCCATGAAAAAAGTCATCGCGATGATCGCGTTGCTTGCTTTCGTTGCCGCCCAGACTGTCGTCCTGGCTCAGGAAGTAAAGCAGGAAGTCAAGAAGGAAGCAAAGAAAGAAGCGAAGGTTGAGAAGAAAGAGATGAAGGCCGAGAAGAAGGAAGCGAAGGTCGAGAAGAAAGAGGCAAAGGCCGAGAAGAAAGTAGGAAAGAAAGTTGAGAAGAAAGAAATGAAGGGCGAGAAGAAGGAAGCGAAGAAAGAAGTGAAGGCTGAGAAGAAGGAAATGAAGGCGAAGAAGGATACAACAAAGTGAAGATTGATTGATTTCCCTCTCGAAGTTCACACGTTGCACCACCAAGAGGCGAGGATCACCCTCGCCTCTTGCTTTCTTAGGCCTGCGTCAATATTCTGTTGCCAGCGCTTCGCGTTCTTGATATTCCCCTCGTTTGTTCCTAACTTCCCTGCCGACCCCGGCCTCCTATGAACATCCTTCATGTCCTTTCACAATTTGAAGTCACGGGCGCCGAATCGTACGCGGTCACGCTTATGGACGAGCAGGTACGAAGCGGCCACTCAGCAACGGTAGTCTCCGACACACTGACGCTCCCCACCAGTGCGGCGTATATTCCGGTTCCAATCGGGCGGCGATCGTACAAGCAGCGACTCCGGAACATCATAACACTGATTCGCCTCATTCGAGATCAATCGATCGATGTCGTACACGCCCACTCCCGTGCGGCCAGTTGGGTTTCGTGGTTTGCCACAGGCCTGACCGGGACAGCCTTCGTCTCCACCATCCACGGGCGGCAGCATGTTCACACTTCGAGCAAATCGTTCAGCATCTACGGGCGCAGGATCATTGCTGTTTCGTCGGCACTCAAGGAGCATCTCATCAAGGATCTAGGAATTCCAGCGCGAAGTATCGAAGTCATTCCCAATTGTATTTCCTTTGATCAATGGGATCGCGCAAAGCACAGAGCGCTGAAGGAACAACCAGCAACCCCAGGCAAGGAGGAGGTTATCCTTTTTGTCGGCCGCCTCACGGGGCCGAAGGGAGACGTGGTACGGCTTCTTCTCAAGAGTGTTTTGCCGGATCTCATGCAATGCCGCCCAGTCCAGTTTCGCGCGATCGGCGGCATGATCACACCAGACGACATCCCGTCCCTAGCATCCACGCTGAATGCAACATTCTCCAAACCGAGGGTCGAATTGCTCGGGTTCCAGGAAAACGTGGCAGCGGAAATCTTGAAAGCAACCATCGTCGTCGGATCGGGCAGGGTCGTGCCCGAATCTCTGTCGCTCGGAAAACCCGTGCTCGCGTTCGGAGAATCAAACTATATCGGGCCCGTCACCGCCAGTATCTACAATCTGGTGGCAGAGACGAATTTCGGAGACACTGGCGTGCCCACGCCCGTGGATCCCGAGAGAGTCACCGCCGAGCTGATACGGATGCTGGATCACCCGCTGACGACCGCTGAGCTTGCCTGCCTCTCGGAACTTTCAAGGCAACGGTTCGACGCACGCGTCATTTCTCATGCCGTGCTCTCCACGTACGAACGTGCGTTCGCCGAGACCCACTCGCCCAATTCGATACCTGTTCTGATGTATCATCGCGTGCTCCCTGACTCAGCCGAGCGACCTTCACACGGCATTTGGGTAACCGGGAGCATGTTCGCCAGGCAGTTGGCATCCTTGCATCGGCGAGGGTTTGAGGCAATCACCTTCCTGGATTACGCCTTGTTTCTCCAGGGCAAGAAGCCGCTCCCCCGCCGGCCGATCATCCTCACGTTTGATGACGGCTATGGGGACAACTACGATGTTGCGTTTCCGCTTCTGCAGAAGTGGGGATTCAAGGCGGTTGTCTACGTGGTGACGGATAGAGAGCGAAGAACCAATTTCTGGGACAAGGAAGAACCTCCGGCATCGCTTCTCACTCCCTCGCAACTCATGGAACTACACCGGTCCGGAATGGAAATCGGATCGCATACCGTGACGCATGCGCGGCTCACTGAAGTCAGCGCGGACTTTGCCCGAAACGAGCTTATCAATTCGAAGAAGAACCTCGAGGAAATGCTTGGAGCAGAAGTGCCGTCCTTCGCTTACCCGTACGGCTCACTTGACGCGAGAGTGAAAGAAATGGTGGAAGAAGCGGGATACAAATTTGCAGTCGCGGCCGACACAGGGCCAACCGCACTCTGCGATGATCTTCTTGAGATCCGTCGGACACAGGTCTTTCCCTGGACGGGAACAGCAGGGTTCTGGAAAAAGACCCTCCCCCTCTATCATCGCTACAAACGCCTCAAGACTCCGGCTTGACGGAGCTCTGATACGTCACCGGAGACGCGGGGCAAACGAGACTCCGATTGCAGCGGAGGTCAAGCCGCCGAACTTTGGTGCATGGATTCCGACGATGTTCGGAACTTCGAACATCCGGCGCACTTCTGCAAAACCGGAAAACCCCGAACTGACCTGCACACTTAGTCCTGCCTTGGCATCCGGAGCAAATGTGCCGTTCAGCTGACGTGAATAAGACCAGAACGCCAGCGATCCCCCAATGCCGACATACGGCCTCACATCGCCCTCTGCGAGGTAGAATGTCACATCGGCCCCCAGGAAGGCCAGTCCAACGCTGAAATGCGGCATACGGTACAGATTGTCGTTGCGGCAGTCAGAATACGGGGAATAGTACGGTGCGAACATCGAAGCCACCGGTATGTATTCATCCTGGTTGATGATTCCTGACGAGCCGGTCTGCACCAGAACGCCGGCGAAGAAGTCGAATGCCGGCATCGACCGTTGCCGGGGGCTATATTGCACGATCAACATCGGTCCGAACCGATCCTCATCCCCGAGCTGAAAGCTGCCGTAGGCGACCATTGAGCCGAATCTCGCCTCGCTGCGTTGATTCCCTTGAGATCGGACAGCAACAATTCCCGATTCTCCTCCCAGGGAGAGGTCGTCTAGGGGCTTTGCAGCCAGAGGCCAGGAGCCGATGATGAGACCGGCGGCCGCGACAGTCGCGAGAACCCGAACTGATTTCATTATTCCCCTCCTTGCGTGAGCCTCCAAGTATTTCCTGCCTCAAATTTCTTCCATTGATCGGCGAAGTAGCAGAGCTTCTGGTCGACGAGTGCATACACCGTCCTTGGCTCGAATGTTCCACTTGACCGTCGATGTCCGGCCTTGCAGCCCGTGAGTATCTCGATCCCTTCATCGATGGTGGAAATGGCAAAGATGTGGAATCGTTTTTTCTTCACCGCTTCTTGAACATCTTCCCGGAGCATGAGATCTGGTATGTTTGCTTTTGGGATCACCACGCCTTGAGCGCCAGTCAGGCCGCGGTCTTTGCAGACATCGAAAAACCCTTCGATCTTCAGATTGACGCCGCCGATCGCCTGGACCTCTCCTTTTTGGTTGACCGATCCTGTGACGGCAATATCCTGACGAAGCGGGATCTCGGAAAGGCTAGAGAGAATCGCGTATACCTCGGTCGATGAGGCACTGTCGCCGTCGACGCCGCTGTATGATTGCTCAAACGTAACACTTGCGCTGACGATCAGCGGTTTGTCCTGTGCGAATGTACTTCGGAGATAACCGCTGAGAATGGCGACACCTTTATTATGGGTTGGCCCGCTCATCTCCGCATCCCGTTCGATATTGATGACCCCCGCACGCCCAAGCGATGTCTTGGCAGTGATCCGTGCAGGTTTTCCGAACGCGTGTTCACCGGTATCATACACTGACAAGCCGTTCACCTGACCGATCACCGATCCTTCAGTATCGATCATGATGACGCCTTCGTTGATCATCTCCTGGATCTTGTCTTCGATGAGTTTCACACGGTAGTTCCGCTCTTCGATTGCCTTCCGAACGTCTTTGATGCTAACGATGATATCCAGGTCCTGCCCCGCCCAATAGTTAGCTTCGCGGACCACATCTGCCAGCAGGTTGAACCGTGTCGAGAGCTTACGCTGGTTTCCCGCGAGGCGGACACCGAATTCCACAAGGGCGGCAAGTGCTTCGCGGTCGAGCGGTTTCAGATGTTCGTCGTCGCACACCATCTTCACGAAACGGAGGTACTGATTGACGGCACCGGGTTCGCGGGGCATTTCATAGTCGAAGTCTGCCCTGATCTTGAAAATCTTCTTGAAATCATCGTCACGCAGATAGAGAAGCTGATAGATCTCGGAGTCACCGATCATGATCACTTTGACTTTCAGATCGATCGCTTCCGGTTTCATACCGGTCGGCGCAAAGCCGTAGATCGGCTCGTTCGGATGGATCTCGATCTTGCCTGTCCGCAGTGTGCGCTTCAGGTCCTGCCACACACCCGGCTCGAGCAATACGTCGAGCGCGTTCAATACAAGAAATCCACCCTCAGCCTGTAAGAGGGCGCCCGGCTTGATCTGGGTGAAATCCGTCGTCCAGACACCCCCTCGTTCCATCACGCGTTCAACGGTGCCAAAGATGTTCTTGTACTTTGGATTGGTCTCGATGATGATCGGAATGTGTTCCGTGTCAGAATTATCCACCAGAAGATTGACCTGATACTCTAGGAAATCGTCTTCTTCCTGCTCCGCGTCAGGCTCGTTTGCCGGAGGCGCCTGCGGCTGTTGCTGAGGCCGCTGGAACCGGTCGAGGCTCGTCTTGATGTGCGTGCGGACATCCTCCAGATACGAATGGACCTTCTTGCTCTCATACGTCGTTTTGAGGATCTCGATTCCCTCGTCGACGATCGGCATCACCAGACGCTCTTCTACCTCTTCAAGTGACTGTTGTACTTTTTTCTCGATGTTCCGCAATTCTCGGAACACCGTGGCCATCTGTTTTTCGAGCGCAGCCTGGGTTTGTTTCAGGGCCTGGTATTGTTCACGCGGAAACTCACCCTTCTGCACCAAGGCGTCGATCTCTTCCATGTTCGTCGCCTTTTCACCAACGACGGGCACAATGTCGGGGCGCATAACGTTACCAACCTGCACCTGCACCAGCTCGAATCCCTTTTCCTTCACTTTCTTCTCGAAATCCAGCAATACGCTTCGCTGGCGCTCCTGAAAGTGGGAGATCACATCCTTCCTCGCCTGCTGAAAGCGAAGACTCTCATAGAGGGCGGGCAGATCCCGATTCAGATCGCGGAGCAAGCCTGCCATGTCTTCTTTCAGTCCCCGGCCCTGGCCAGCAGGTAACGTAATTGCCAAAGGCATATCCGGATGCTTGAAATTGTAGACAAAGCAGTGGTCGCGGAGATCTCCCGGCTGGCTCTCGAATTCATGCAGCAACCGTTTGATCGTCGTTGTTCGGCCCGTGCCGGATATCCCCGTCACGAAGATGTTGTATCCAAAGTGGTTCATGGCCAGCCCCACGCGGAGCGACCTGAGCGCTCTTTCCTGGCCGATAATCTCCCGGCTTGATTTTATCTCGGCACTCGATCTTACCTTCAGCGATTTTGGATCGCAGCACCACCGGAGTTTCTCGACGGGGAGCTCTTTATAGAAGGGGGCGGATTTCAGAGACAACGTGGACGGCTTGTTTCGCTTCATGGGGATTCTGGTCTGTATCGATGACTGATCGGGATGTTTGGAGAACGCTCACGCGATGATAAAGAAAAGTAGAAGCACTTTCAACCGCACGGCAATCGGCAAATTATTGTTCGCGAGAACAGTCATCGGGCTGGTGTCCCCTGCGGGAGAATACCAGCCCTGAATCGCATGAATCTGATGCCAGTGCCGCGCCAGAATCACTCGGCGCCAGCAACGGTGTTGATGGCGATCACGTTTACGATATCTGCGACGCTGCACCCACGGGAGAGGTCGAACGCGGGTTTTTTCAAGCCCTGGACTATCGGACCGACCGCCTCCGCACCACCCAGGCGTTCAGTGATCTTGTATGCGATGTTGCCAGCATCGAGGTTCGGAAATATGAGCACATTGGCCTTCCCAGCGACCGTGCTTCCAGGTGCCTTGCGTTCGCCCACCGACGGGACAATCGCCGCGTCAACCTGAAGTTCGCCGTCGACCTGGAGCTGCGGTTTCTTCTTGCGAACGAGTGCGGTCGCCTGCTGGACTTTCTCGACTAGCAGATGTTGAGCACTTCCCTTCGTGGAGAACGACAACATCGCCACCTTCGGCTCTTCACCTGTAAGTTTCTTGTGATTCTCTGCGGAAGCGATCGCGATATCTGCCAGCTGTTCGACGGTCGGATCCGGGACAACGCCGCAGTCGGCGTAGGTGTATACCTTCTGCGGGAACACCATCAAGAAGTAGCTCGACACGATGCTGATTCCTTCAGCAACGCCGATTACCTGTATCCCCGCGCGCAGCACATCTCCGGTGGTGGAGAGTGATCCGGCGACGCTGCCGTCGGCTACGCCCTCACGGACCATCATCGCGCCGAAGAAGAGCGATTTCTTCATCGTTGCTTCGGCTTGCTCCGGCGTCATCCCTTTGGATTTTCGCAATTCATAATAGATGGTCGAGTACTTTTTCAAGAGTGGAGATTTCTCTGTATCGACGACCTGAACGCCGTCAAGCTTAACACCAATCTGTGCGGCCTTTGTTCGTATCTCCTGCTCATTACCGATGAGGGAGATAGACGCGAGCGCTTCGTCGACGCAGATCCTTGCTGCTTTGATGGCCCGCTCATCGGTCGCGTCGGGAAGAACCACATGTCGTTTCAGTTGTTTGGCTTTAGCCTTGATTTGATCAAGTAACGGAGTCATAGGAAGTCGTCCTTTGCTCTAGGATATCACGGTGGTGGTGGGAGGCAGGTTCTGATTACCATCCGAACGCCCCGTTTTAATCGCAGAACCTGCTCGAAGTCAGGGCCGTTCCAGTTCACGGAATATACCATACCTTCCCCGGCCAAGCAAACCGCCCTCGCCGATCAGGGGGACTGACGATTTGTCAAGTCGCTCATGCCCGAATCGAGCGTTTCTGCCTCTATTTATCGGGATTAAAACAATTTAATGGGAATTGCCGGGATTGATTGTCTGTCATTCTTTCATTACATTTTAGACCCCAATGAGCACCCCGATGGTAAATCAACGACTAGTATATGTCGAGACGTATGGCTGCCAGATGAACCTGGCTGACACGGAAGTGGTGTTGAGCATCCTGACGACTGCGGGGTATGGGCAGACGAGCAATCTGCGGGAGGCAGACGTTGTTCTTGTCAACACCTGCGCTGTTCGTGAGAATGCCGAACAACGTGTTTTCGGGCGTCTCGGTGATTTCAAGCGATACAAGAAAGAGAACCCGGGTATGGTGATTGGCGTACTCGGATGCATGGCGGAGCGGCTCCGCAAAGATCTGATGCAATCCGAAAGCCATGTTGATCTCGTCGTCGGCCCCGACGAGTATCGCCGGATCCCGGAGATGGTGGAAGAAGCTATCAGCGGTCATCGGGGAATTGCCGTCCAACTTTCCCGCGTCGAGAATTACGATGACATCCTTCCGCTTAGAACCGAAGGAATCAGCGCGTGGATCTCGGTGATGAGAGGCTGTGACAAGTTCTGCACGTTCTGCGTCGTGCCATTCACGAGAGGCCGGGAGCGCAGCCGTTCTCTGGAGAGCGTCACGCGAGAGGTGGGACATCTTGCCGCCCGGGGATTCAGAGAAGTGACACTTCTCGGGCAGAATGTGAATTCGTATCACGATGGGAACTCAGATTTTGCGGACCTCATGGCCGCGGTCGCTCGTCTTGACCGGACCATCCGCGTCCGTTTCACCACATCCCATCCGCAGGATATGTCGGAGAAATTGATACGGACGATTGCGGAGAACGAAAACATTTGCAGTTACATCCACCTTCCCGTCCAATCCGGTTCCGATCGCATTCTTGAACTGATGAACCGATCATATACTCGAGAGCAGTATCTCTCGCTGGTGCGAACCATCAGGAGCGGCATCCCGGGCGTGAGCCTCTCGACAGACTTCATCGCGGGATTCCCGACCGAGACGGAAGACGACCACCGCCAGACCCTGGACGTCATACGGGAGGTGGATTTTGACGGCGCCTTCACCTTCAAGTATTCGCCCCGCGAAAACACGAAAGCCTGGCACATGGGGGACGATGTCCCTGAGGATCTCAAGATTGAACGCCTCAACCAAATTATCGATTTGCAGCGCAGCATCTCCCTCCGGAGAAATCAGGAGATGATCGGCCGGGATGTCGAGATCCTTGTCGAGGAAGAAAGCACAAAATCTGCGAGCGACCTCTGCGGACGGACCGACACGAACAAGATGGTAGTCTTCCCGAAGGGGACGAGCCAAATCGGTCAGTACGTCACAATCCACATCGACAGGGCGAACTCCGCCACACTGTTCGGTGCGGTGGCTGACGGCTCGGCGGCGGGCACCGTTCAAACCAGACTAGCGGTCAGCGCATAAGGAGCACCCGGCGTGAACCCGAGAACACTACTTGGCGTCTGCTTCATTCTTCTCTCCCTGTGTCTGTCCATGGTGTCCTTCGCTCAGACCCAGCAGGCTGGCGAGCCCGATATTCTGAAACGCTTGGAGCTCATCGAGAAGGGGCAGTCCGACGTCGTGCGCACCGAACTTCCCACATTGATGACGAACTTTCAGAACCACCCCGGGGTCCTCTACCTTCAGGGTGTGTTGACGACCGATGGGAACGAAGCGACGAAGATATATCAAAGTATCGTCGACAATTTTCCGAGGAGTGAATGGGCGGATGATGCCCTATTCAAGCTCTACCAATACTATTATTCGATCGGCCTCTACAAGACGGCAGACCAGAAGCTCGAGCAGCTGAAACGTGACTACCCGTACTCAACGTATGCCACCAACCAAAAAGTGGCAGAAGAGACGAAAACTCCGGCACCAATCGAGACGCCAACGCCGGTGAGCCGCCCGGGCAAAGGGGCAAAATCAACAATCGTTTACACAGTCCAGGCGGGGACTTTTTCCGTCCTGCAGAATGCCGAAGAGCTCAGGTCGCGTTTCGAGAAGGAAGGGTACGTGTCACACATTTTCACAATCGTGAACAACGGGAAGAAATTTCACAAGGTCTGGGTGGGGGAATTCGGCAAGCAGGACGAGGCACGGCGGTTCAGTGCGCAGATCAAGAAGAAGTTTCATCTCGACACGATCGTAGTACCGCGGTGAAAAACATAGAGAACTTATTGGTTGGATGGTGAGGAAGGCGATATGGATCGCGTAGCATTTCAACGTGAATACGGCATCATCGGCAGGTCTCTTGAGATTCAGGAGATTGTTGATGTCGTGCAGCAGGTAGCTCCCACGGACATCACGGTTCTTATCACGGGTGAGAGCGGTGTCGGGAAAGAAGTCATCGCACGGGCCCTGCACCTGGCAAGCCGGCGCTCGAAGAAGCAGCTGGTAACCGTGAATTGCGGAGCAATACCCGAGGGGTTGATCGAGAGCGAGCTGTTTGGCCATGAGAAGGGTTCATTCACCAGCGCGGTCGAAAGCCGGAAGGGATATTTCGAAATCGCTGACGAAGGAACAATCTTCCTGGACGAAATCGGGGAGACGCCGCTTGCGACGCAGGTCAAGCTGTTGAGGGTCCTGGAGAGCGGTGAGTTTATGCGGGTGGGATCATCGACTTCGCGGAAATCGAACGTGAGGGTCATCGCAGCCACGAACAAGGAGCTGCAGTACGAAGTTCAGCAGAAGCGATTCCGGCCCGATCTTTACTTCCGTCTGCGGTCGGTCAACATCGTTGTGCCCCCGCTGCGCAACCGGCGGGAGGACATCCCGCTCCTCGTGGAACATTTCGTGAACGACTTTTCAGCACGGAACGGAATCCACTTCGAAGGATTTACAGATGACGCGACGGAGCTGATCATGAATTATCGGTGGCCCGGGAATGTCCGGGAATTGAAAAACGTCATTGAGAGCATGCTTGTGCTTGGGAACGGAAAACAGTTGAGCGGCGACGAAGTGCGAAAGCACCTGAGGGAATACCAGGGGCCCGTGGCAGACCGCAATCTCCCCGTGGTGGCAAACAGAACGGTCGAGCAGGCTGAACGGGAGCTCATCTACCGCGCACTTGTTGACCTCAAAGGTACGATCCTGGAACTCCGCGAAGTCATTCTTCAGGGGTTCCCCCCGAACGAGACGACGGAGCCAAAGCCGGGCCGCTCAAACGGGAACGGCACTCTGACGCTCGATGCGATGGAACGGCGGATGATTGTCAACTCCCTCGAGCGGCACAAGGGAAATCGCCGGCTGGCGGCGACAGAATTGAACATCAGCGAACGAACGCTGTATCGGAAGATTAAAGAGTTTGGACTTCAGGAATAACACGACACCATTCGGGGAGGCCCTCGCCGGAAACGTCGTTCGGCTCATCGCAGTCCCGTTCTTGCTGGTTGTATGGCTCGCAGGATGCGCCGGATGCCCGTATTCGTTCACCGGTGCGTCGGTGCCACCGCACCTCAAGACGATCTCCATACCGATCGTTGAGGACCAGAGCGGGTACGGCGATCCAACGCTTCGCGATCAGTTCTCGCAGCAATTGCTGCAACGCTTTGTCAATGACAACACGCTCCAGCCGGGGGACCGATCGACCTCAGATTCGATTCTTGAGGGTGTCATCACGGCTGTCAAAGATGCGCCTGCCGTCGTCGAGGGAGGCGATCAGGTCGCAAAACGGCGCATCAGCATCACGGCTCACGTGGTCTTCCGCGACCTCAAGCTGCGAAAAAAAGTGTGGGAAAGAGACTTCACGCAATGGGGCGATTACCCTTCAGGCAGCGGCCTGACTCAGCGGAATGAGGGTATCGCAGAAGCTGTTCGAAAAATCACAGAAGATATTCTTAACGAAACTGTAGCAGGATGGTGAGATTGTCATGATCACAGCAACGATGTTCTTCCGACAGGAAATCCTCCAGAATCCGTTCTTTACAGACCTGGTCCTGTATCTCTATTTCTTCTCTCTGCTCATCCTGTTCACCTTCGGGGCGCACGGGTTCGTGATGGTGTATCACTATCTGAAAACCCGGGGGAAGGATTCGGTCCTCCCGCCGCTCGGGCGGGAGCCCATCGTGACGATCCAGTTGCCGATGTACAACGAGTTCTACGTCATTGAGCGGATCATTGAGGCAGTGTGCGCCATCGATTATCCCAAGGACAAGATGGAAATCCAGGTTCTTGACGACTCCACGGACGAAAGCGTTGATGTCGTCTCAGCAACAGTCCGGCACTACCGGGAACTCGGCTATGACATCACACACATTCACCGGAAGGACCGGTCGGGATTCAAGGCCGGCGCCCTCAAGCATGGGCTGGAAACCGCCCGCGGCGAATTCGTGGCGATTTTCGATGCCGATTTCGTACCGAACACGGATTTCCTGCGCAAGACGCTTCCGTACTTCCTGCTCGACGACCGTCTCGCTCTGGTTCAAACACGGTGGGAGCATCTCAATAGTAATTACTCTCTTCTGACGCGGACGCAGGCGATGGCACTCGATGCTCATTTTGTGATGGAGCAGGGCGTTCGCAACAAAGTCGGATTCTTCATCAACTTCAATGGCACCGGCGGCATCTGGCGAAAGACAGCGATCTTCGATGCCGGCAACTGGCAAGCTGATACGCTTACGGAAGATCTTGATCTGAGCTATCGGGCCCAGCTCCGCGGCTGGAAATTCAAGTACCTCAACGATGTGACTTCTCCTGCAGAACTACCCGCCGAGGTTAATGCTCTCAAGTCCCAGCAGTTCCGCTGGACGAAGGGTGCCATTGAAACAGCGCGTAAAATTCTCCCGGAGGTCTGGCGTTCAGACATCCCTCTGAGGATCAAGATCCATTCAACGTTCCATCTCACGAACAACATCGCCTTTCCATTCATCCTTCTCGCAGGGATCCTGAATGTGCCGCTGATCTTCATCAAGCAACAAGGGGGCCACGACCTGTATTTCGCAATGATGTCAGTGTTCGTGCTGGCGTTCATTGGTTCGTTCCTGTTCTATATGTTTTCACAGAAGGCTGTCTATCCCGACTGGCGCCGCCGCCTTCTTCTGTTCCCGCTCTTCATGGCCGGCAGCATGGGATTCGCCGTCAACAACTCCCGCGCTGTTTTTGAAGGTCTCATCAAGAAGCGAAGCGAATTCGTCAGGACGCCCAAGTACGGCAACGCGGGTAAGAAAGATTTCTGGGTCAAGAAGAAATACGTCCCACTGAAGCTTAGCTGGGTGGTTTTTGTCGAGGCGGCGCTTGCTCTCTATTGCTTCTTCGGCGTAATTTCGTCATTATACTATCTGGAAATCGCTGCGGTCCCGTTCCAATTGCTCTATTTCCTTGGATTTTCGTTCGTTTCGGTGCTGTCGATCAAACACGCGATTGTGGCCCGAAAACTCCGACAACAACTACCGTCAGTTCGATGACCGAACCTTCACAGGAGCAAATCAAGTCGCTCGAGGAGCGGCTTGCGCATGAGCCGCTGTCCCCGCTGTTCGCGCGTCTCGCCGCATACTACCTCGGCTCCGGCCGTGCGAAAGATGCCCTTCGTATGTGCGACGATGGATTGGCTCACTATCCGTTCTACTCCACCGCGCATCTGATCAAAGGAAATGCCCTCGTCAAGCTCGGCATGATGGCGGAAGCCAAGCACGAGTATGAAGTGGTGCGCGAGCTCGTCCCAACGAGCGAGACAGCAACTCGACTGTGGTCAGGCATTGACCTGGGTATACCCTCCGAGATCCCGCACGTGCCCGCCATTGAAGAAACCGCGGAAATTGCCGAACCACCGTCACCTCCTTTGGTGGAAGCACTGCCCGCTGTCGAAGAGAGTATCGCTTCGGAGCCGGCTGCGCCAGCGATCGAAGAGATCCCGCACGAAGAGATCACCGCTCCCGAAGAGAGCGTTGCTGTTGTTGAAGAACCGCACGTCCAGGAACCGAGCGCTGAAGAACCCCAGCCGATCGAACAGCCGGAGACCCCGGTGACCACAGAAGACGCGTTCGGCCTTCCGGTCGAACCTTCGGTGACAGAGGAGCTTCCGCAAGCAGCGACAGATTTCGGTTTCGGAACAACGATCGAGCCAACGCCACAAGCGGTCGAAGAAACGCCGTTCGGCGAGACTCCCGTTCAAGAGCCGCAAGCTGCAGCAGATTTTTCTGCCGGTCAAGTCCCAGAAGCGTCTCCCGAACCGACCGCGCCGGAAGTCTCTGAACCAGCGACGGAAACGCCAGCGGCAGAACAACAGGCTCCCGATTGGTTTGAAGCCTTCAGCCAGCTCCAGCAATCCACCGAGGAGGCGCAGCCTGCGCCCCAGCCCACTCCGGCAGAAGAAGAGAATCCCTTTGCCGCGTTCGGATCGGAACAGCCAACGCCTGCCGCAGATGCTGGATCGTATGAAGATTTCACTGCGCGCATGCGGATGGAACTCTTCGGAACTGAAAACACCATGACGCTCGAGGAATACCTGAGCGCCTCACCTGCTGCAGAATCAGGAGCCACTGGGCCGGACCAAATCGGAGAATTGACGGAGAAGTTGAAATCTTCGCAGCGCATCACACCGCCCGTCATCAACTTCGCGGAGAAATCCAACCGCACATCAAGCGATGTCGACGCAACGTCCGAATCAGGGTTTGTGACTCCCACACTCGCGGAAATCTATGTCAAGCAAGGCTGGTATGACGACGCTATCAAGGCTTACCGGACCCTGGCAGCGAACAAGCCCGAGGAGAGCCAGAAGTACGGGCAGCGAATCGCTGAGATTGAGGAGATGAGGCGGAGCAGTAAGTAGAGGGGGAGCGAAGTATTGGAGTAGGTACGTACTAAGTTGTGGCCCCGGAATGAATTCCGGGGGAACTGATCAACAAATCCAGATTGTGGTGAAACACAAAACCCCGGCCGATGGTCGGGGTTTCATGTTGTACCGCTTGCCAGAGTTTACTTTAGCGTGTTGACGTATTTCGTCAGGCTCGATTTCTGGTTCGAGGCTTTGTTCTTGTGGATCAGGCCTTTTGCGGCCAGCTGATCGAGCGCTTTCGCTGCCACTTTGAGCGCCGCAACAGCTTTTTCCTTCTCCTTCGCCGAGCGGACCTTTTTTATCAATGTCTTCAGTTTAGAAATGGCTGCCTTGTTGCGATCGTGACGATGGACATTTTGACGAGCTCGTTTCTCAGCCGATTTGTGTTGCGCCATCCTTGTCTCCTATTGAAAACAACTCCTGTTAGTTCGTTTCTGATTTCAAGATAGCGAAGATTTCGCCAAATTACAAAGGTTTTTTTCCCTGCCGGCAGCGGTTCATACTCTTCCGACAGGGTGTTGTGCGCGCACTGAATGAAGGAATGCCCTGAGAATCGCGGCTGTTGCCCCCCAGATTTCACGATGAGCATATCGATAGAAATAGACATCGAGAAGAACTCCCATTCTCTTTCGCTTCTCTATTCTCTCGTTCCGAGCATCCAGAAAGACGGAAAGGGGGACTTCAATGATCTCTGCCACTTCAATCGCGTTCTCTTTGAGGGGCGGGAGGGAACCTGCATACGCGATGACGGGTGTAATGGCAAACCCTGACGGCGTCTCGTACTCATCGAACAAGCCCAGAACCTGTGGCCCCTCCTTCGAGAGACCTACCTCTTCCTCGGCCTCCCGCAATGCCGTGACCACGAGATCGGAATCGGCATCGTCCATGGATCCACCGGGAAACGAGATCTGTCCTTTGTGATGTTCAACGTCCTCCGTTCTTCTCGTGAGAAGCACGTGCAGTTCGTCATCTTTGGGGTAGAGTAAGATGAGAACCGCGGCTCTCCTGAGTCCGGGCTTCCCGAGTTCCCGCCACTTGTAGCGGCGAAGGAAATCTCGTATTTGGTCGAGCGTAATTGACATCTGCGTTTCAGTGTCGATGCTCAGGATTGCGACGGAAGTCCGGAGTTTCTTTCCACAACGATTGAACCTGACACGAGATCCTTCAACAAGTTCTCCAGCATGGATCTCCATTCCATCGACCTCATGGTCTCGTCGGGGCTCGACTCAAGTTGATAGAGAAGTCCGTTGAGAAAGGAAAATGCAGGTCCGCGGAAATATCTGCTCGAAGAGCGCACGATGTGATACTCGTCGCGAAGCCGGTAACAAAACAACAGTGCCTCGTCGGCCGTTGAGGCCGGCGTGTTTGCAGGATCTTCGCCCAGCTGCTTCAGGAGAGACTGAGCATCCTGAATGAGCTTCTGAACCTCAGGGTGCCTCGCGTTGTCAGTCCCTGGCTGCGGGCGTTTCTTCATCGCTGGCGCTTCTTCCAGAGTTTGTTGAGCCGCTCGCGGATGTTCTTCTCCTCTCCGAGATCGGTGGGTTTGTAGTAAAGCTTGTCCTTCAGGTTATCCGGCAGGTATTGCTGTTCGACGAAGTGGCCGTCGTACTCGTGGCTGTACTTGTAATCTTTCCCGAAGTTCAGGTCCTTCATCAGCTTGGTTGGCGCATTGCGAATATGCAGCGGGACCGGGAGGTTGGGGAGATTTCGGACATCCTCCCATGCCTGCTCGACCGCCCGATACGAGGCATTGCTCTTGGGTGCCGACGCGAGGTACGTCGCCGTCTGCGAGAGAATGATTCTCGCCTCGGGCATTCCGACATAGTTCACCGCCGTAAAACACGATGTCGCCAGTGTGAGCGCCGCCGGATCCGCGTTTCCGACGTCTTCCGAAGCAAGAACCACCATCCGTCTGGCGATGAAGAGCGGGTCCTCTCCCCCATCCAGCATCCGGGCCATCCAGTAAACGGCTGCATCAGGATCGCTGCCGCGCATGCTCTTGATGAAGGCAGAGATGGTGTCGTAATGCTGGTCCCCGGTCTTGTCGTACAGGGTGTACTTCCTCTGAAACGCCTCCTCGATTTTCGCCTTGGTGATGGTCGCTCCGCCGTCACGATCGGGTTTCGTAAGATGCAGTGCCGTTTCAAGACCGTTGAGCAGTTTTCTTGCGTCACCGGCTGAAAGGAGCATAAGAAAGTCCGGATTTTCGATTGTTACTCGCCGTTTTGAAAGGATTTGATCCGTCGAGAGCGCGCGTTCCAGAATAGCGCTGAGCCCTTCCTTGTCGAGCGCCTCAAGTACGTAGACGCGGGAACGGGAGAGAAGCGGTGAGATCACCTCGAACGACGGGTTCTCCGTCGTTGCCCCGATGAGGATGATACTCCCTTCCTCAACACTGTGCAGCAATGCATCCTGCTGGGCTTTGTTGAAGCGGTGAATCTCGTCAATGAAGAGAATCGTGCGTTTGCCGAGTTTCCGAAGGTTGGTCTCTCCCTTGGCGATAACTTCCCGAACTTCCTTCACACCGGATGAAACGGCGTTCAATTGATGGAAGTCCGCCTTGATGTGATGGGCGAGGAGGCGTGCGAGCGTTGTCTTCCCGACTCCGGGAGGTCCCCACAGGATCATCGAGAACAGCTCTCCCTTCTCAATCATCATACGAAGGGGCTTCCCTTCACCAAGAATGTGGGTCTGGCCGACAAACTCCTTGAGCGAATGCGGCCTCACACGCTCAGCGAGCGGAGCATACGATCTCGGCGCTGGACCTGTTGTGTCATCGGATGTGAAGAGATCTGACATGGGTGCTTTCCCTTGTGAGATTCCCTGCAACTGCAACGCAGTACTAACACAGGAATTTGTGGAATCTTCTCCTCGAAATGAAAAAACCAACACCAGTCTCGAGGTTCTGATGTTGGTCGTAAAGGACCGCCGACCTACCTGCGATACGCTGCTGTCTGCATTGTGCTTTCTGCAGACTGTCTTTACGCTAGTTCTTCTTCACCTTGTAAACCGTCTCCCCCTCCCTTGCCATCCCGTATTTCTCACGTGCAACCTTCTCGATAGTTTTCTTGTCACCATCGAGCGCCTTGAGATAGGATTGGAGCCGCTTCGTCTCCTCTTCGGCCGCCCTGACTTTTTCAACCATTGCTTGCCGCTGATGTTCAAGTCTGATGCGGGCGATAACTCCCCGGTTGTTCAAGAGAACATACGATACCAGGAGAGTCCCGATAATTACCACAATGGCCCGTCGCCGCGTCTTGAAAACGCGCTTGGTAATCCCCTGTAGCCATTTCGGCTTCTGAATCCGTCTGAGAAACTGGCCTTCCATCGGGAGCAAGGTACCTCAATTTTGAGCTTGATGCAAACCAGCCTATGATTTGTACCAGTCTGATTTTGGCTGAAAGGTTGTTTTCAACACAGACCGTACTCGATGGCGCTCGAGCGCGAGCTGTATGAGCCGATCGAGCAATTCGCTATACGACATCCCCGATGCTTGCCAGAGCTTCGGATACATGCTGATCGAGGTAAAGCCCGGGATTGTATTCAACTCATTGACGTACACCGTGTTGGTGGGTTGCTCGAGCAGGAAATCAACGCGACCCATCCCGGCGCAATCGAGTGCTTTGAAACACCCGATGGCGTACCGCTGAACCTTCCTCACAACGGCCTTCGGCAGGCGGGCAGGGATCACCGCCTTCGACTTACCATCAACGTACTTGGCATCGTAGTCGTAGAACTCATTGGACGGGATAATTTCCCCCGGCACGGAAGCGATCGGATCGTCGTCGCCCAGCACGCTACACTCGATTTCGCGCGCATGCTCCACCGCACGCTCGACCAAAATTTTCACATCATATTCTCCCGCGAGTCGAATTGCCTTCACAAGCTCCCGACGATGATGCGCCTTGCTAATCCCAACGCTTGAGCCAAGATTCGCCGGCTTCACAAAACAGGGATACCCGAGCCGGCGCTCGATCGCCCCGATGATCTTTTTTGTGCTCTTTTCAAACTCCTGCATGAGAAACCATTCGTCCTCGACGACGGGAATGCCCGCCTGACGCAGCAGCTGCTTCTGGATGACCTTGTCCATGCCGACGGCGGAACCGAGAACGCCCGCACCAACGTATGGAATGTCCGCAAGCTCAAACAATCCCTGAATGGTGCCGTCCTCGCCGTATGTCCCATGCAGGACGGGAAAAGCAACGTCGATCCGTTCCGGCACCGAATCCGCCGCCGACTGATGCAGTTCCACCAGGCCCTGCTTGCGGGGATCGGGAACAAGAATGTGTTCCGGCAGTGATTCGATATTCGATCGCTCCTTCAGCAGGCTCAGGGCCTCGGATGAACTCAGCCACCTTCCCTCAGGGGTGATACCAATCGGCAGTATCTCGTATTTCTTTTTGTCGAGCGCGCTGATTACCGACGCCGCCGAGACAAGCGACACCTCGTGTTCGGCGGATCGCCCACCAAAAATAACTCCCACTCTGATTTTTTTGGCCATGAGTCCCCTGTGGTGCTTTGTCGTTCTATTCCGCGCGCTGTTGGTTGAACACCGCTTTGAGTTTCCGAACCTGTTCGGTCGTCAGTGTCTTTTCTCCACCCAGCATGCGGGCAACAACGAGCGTCTGCGCTGCGTGTTCCACTTTCTCCATTTTGAAGTAGGCATCGTCAAGGTCTTTGCCGTAGGCCACGACGCCATGATTCGCCAGAAGTATCGCCGAGGCTGTTTTCACAAATGGTGCAATGGACGCTGCGACTTCGGGCGTCGAGGGCGTCGCGAATTCGGCGAGCGGTATAGCGCCAAGAGCGAAGAGGACCTCAGGAAAGATGGGCTGATCCATGGGAATTCGGGCAGTGGCAAATCCCGTCGCGTAGATCGGATGCGCATGGACAACTGCGCGGACATCCGGACGCTCGCTATAGATAAACAGGTGCATCCCCAATTCCATCGATGGCACCTGGGTGGACCTGACCGGCACTCCGTCGAGCGTGACTTCCACGAGGTCGCTCTCTTTGATACGGCCTTTGTTGACCGAGGTTGGCGTGGTGAGAATGTTTCCGTTCGGGAGTCGCGAGCTGACATTGCCGTCTGTCGCACTGACAAAACCTCTCTCGTAGAGATTCCGGCAAACAGCAACGATATGATGGGCCACAGCGGAGTGTGCCATACTTGAGTCAGGGATTCGGCGCTTCGTCAGGCAAAATAGAGAAAAGTGGAGTGAGGTTCAAGGAGCTCGTTTCACTCAGAAAGAAGAATGTAGGCGAGGATTGCAAAGCTGATTTGACTCACGGCAAGGGCCGCGGCAGCTCCCGTGTCGAGTCTGCGCGTCGCGGAAAGACCTCCGGCATCCTTGGTGATCATGTAGCTGTCGAACGCTCTGTTGGCCCGGTCCTTCAGGTACGCAGAGACCACGCCGGAGGCGATCATCGTGGCCCCTGAAGCGTAAGTGAGCCAATGATCGGTTGTCGGAGTGCTGGAAACAATGCCCCCAGCGGACAAGTCGCGCAGAGAGCCGGGACGCGGATGCAGCCGCACATGTATGAAACTTCTGCTTAGCTCGCCGAACGGTATTACCAGTGTGTCATACCCGAGTTTGCTGATCAAGATATCCTCGTGGAGAATCTCGGGGGACTGCAGATACAACGGCGCGGTTCCAGCGAGGGCACCACCGAGTGTGACCGTGCTGCCCGGAGGATCTGCCTGAACTCTCAGCACCGTCCCCATCAGGACGTGCTTTTCAAGACTCCTCCCCTGGGCAACATCGATGGAATCGACCACCGAGAGAGACTTCCAGGAAAACACCGAGGGGTAGTACGCTCTCACCATGTGACGACCTTGTTTCACCGGGATACTCCGCACAGGGGATTTTCCTAGAAACATTGAATCGACGTACACATCGGCGCCAGCCGGAGTTGTGAGAATCGAAACCGTGCCCGACGAATCATCCGCCGGGCGAACCTGGCCGAAGGCAGCTGCGAAGAAGGCGAACGATCCTATGATGAATGCTCTTCTCATGGAAGGTCCGGCCTCAGCGCAGCGACATACTTATCTTCGTAGGTGAGCAGGAGAACATCTCCCCAGATCACCGGGGATACCCTGATTCTTCCTTCCACCTCGTAGGTCCACACTTTCTCCCCGGAGGCAGCCCGCAACGCATAGAGAGTTCGATCCAACGATCCCACGTACACCAAATCACCCGAAATCAGCGGGGCGCTGCTGACAGAGCTCCTGGCTGAGAATGTCCAGGCTCGTTCCCCCGAGACGATCGAGAGCGCAACCACGGATCCATCTGCAGAGCCGAGGAATACACGATCGGTCGAGACAGCCGGCGGCGCAAAGATGCGTGATCCGCTCTCATAGGTCCAGCGAACAGAACCGGACCGCGTGTCGAGGGCAGTGAGGATTCCGTCGAGTGTTCCAGCAAAACACATGCCATTGGCGATCACCAGCGCTGCAAAAATGCTCGACCCCAACTGAGCCTTCCATCGCAACTGGCCTGAGAGGCGTTCGACCGCATAGACTCCGCCGTCGTCAGAACCGAAAATGATCACTTCCCCGTCTGATGCCGGAGATGAGCGAACCGTCTTTCGGAACTCCTTCGGCGCATAGTCAAATCTCCAAACTTCCTTCCCATCTTCTTTTGTGAGCGCCACCAACGATCCGTCGAGAGTTGTTACATAGAGGAAAGCTCCGATCATCAGCGGCGAGGACTCGATCGCGCCAAGGCGGGCACTCCAACGACGCTGGCCGTCACGGAGAGAAAGGCAGATAAGCGTCTGGTTACCAAGGCCCGTAGCAACGTAGGCAAAAGCACCGTCCCACACCGGAGTCCCTACGACCGCCGACTCTAACCCGGAGTATCCGAGACTTTCCCCATCGGAGAGACGGAACGCATGGAGCTCTCCCTGAAGCGTCCCAACGAGCACGACGCTGTCTCTGACGAGCGGAGTGCCCGAGATGCCCGACATGGCATTATACTCCCACACGAGTTTCAGCGGTGGTTTGAGAGCAGAGGTGCTTTCGTTGGCACGCCCGGAGGATCCGCCGTACGTCGGCCAATCGAGCGGCGCCGATGCCATCCGACGCTCAATGTGGATTCTCGAGGCGCATCCCCAAAAGAGCTGGGCGACGACCGCAGCAACCGTCGCGACGTACCAGAGAACCCGGCGGGGAGCAAAGGCGTGATGAAACTCTCTTGCCATCAGAAATCCCATCCGAAGAAGAACTGATAGAATAGCCCCTTTTGGAGATTCGCGAGGTTGTTCTCAAGACGCTTTCCGATGTCATACCGCAACACCACGATGCCGCCGAGATTGAACCGCACTCCTACTCCGACACTCCCTTTCGTTTCAGTATAGTGGGAATCCCACGCCCCGCCGAAGTCAGCATAGACGGCCCCGCGAATGGAGCTGAACACGAGCCCGCCAAACGGAAAACGGATTCCGAGCTGGTCAACGAAGGGGAATCGCAACTCATGGCTCGTGAACCAAATCTTCTGCCCGCGGATTTCCCACCGTGGCCAGCCGCGCAAATCCCAGCTCCCTCCCATGAAAAAGCGCCGGGCTTCCTTCCCATCGTTGTACCAAAGTGTTGCACGGGAGGCCAGCGCACTCCTCGTGGTAATCCTCAGGTAGTTCCGATAGTCGGCAATAATCGTGTAGTAATTAACGTTGGAGTGTTGTACGTCTGAAGTGTACGCCAGGGTTACGCGAGCCCGGCTTCCATCCAGCGGCCCGGTCGGTCCCCAGAGAGAATTGTCAGACGTAAACGAGAATGAGCTGGAGACAAGCAGCGCCTTTCGCGGCACTGTTTCAACGTAGATGTCCTTATCGGAGTTACTGATGGTCACGCCCGCTTCGATTCGCCTGAACATCGAGAGAGGATAGCTCAGGACGAAATACCCTCCGAAGGACCGTTCATAGTAGAACAGGTTCGGGTCGAACAAATCGTAACGGTCACCGGCGAAGTGAAAGATCCCGTAGTCGTAGTTTGTCCGTTTGCCCATAGAAACATGGGAAATCGCCACATTGAAACTGGAGAGAAATTCAGATCGCGCCTGCGCTGTGTTGTAGATGAGAAAGTAGTATTGGTCGTTGCCCAACACGTCGCTCATCGCGACGGCCGCACCTCCGGCTGTGCCAAACACCGGATCAGTGGAGATCTGGCTCTGAGCCAGATCGAGCTTGAACTCCCCGGTGTAATGAAAGTCCCCCACAATCGCCGAAGTCTCGACTTTCGGCGCATCCCAGAGCTCCTTGCTCACATCGAACGTGAAACGATGTGCCCTGGTCGTGGAGCTCAGATTCGACGAAACGTTCCGGACTTTCTTGATCTGGAAACTGAAATTCTCGAACGCCGCAAGCGCCATCTCATCCTGGTCTATCCAGGCCGGATCAAATGCCGCAGTCGAGAATTGAGTGAGCTTCTTCATAGTGCGTTCAAGCTTCGGCTTGGTCATGTCCATCACCCAGACATTCTGCGAGCCGTCAAGATCCGACGTAAAAGCCAGAAGTTTGCCACCTGGTGACCACGCCGGTGCGCCACTGCTCGCCCGGCCGATAGTGACGAACTCGATTTCGGCAGTCGCGAGGCTATAAGAAAAGAGGTTCAGAGAACCCTCCTTGCCATAAGAAGTGCGGTCGGATGCAAAAATGATTGTCGATCCATCCGGTGACCAAGCCGGATCGCGATCTTCGTAAATGTCATTTGTCAATCGTGTCAGCTCGCGGGAGCCGAGATCAAACACGAACAGATCACTCTGTCCGGCTCTGTCGATTGAGGGAAAGACGAGCCTCTTGCCGTCCGGCGACCAGGACGGAGATCCGAGAACGACGAGATCCTGAAACCTGAGCGTTTCATGGAGCTTGTCCTTTTTCAGATCGTAGAGATGCATCACATCTGTCTCTCCGCTCTTCGTCACGAATGCCATCATCCCGTCTTTTGCGATATCGATCTTATTTTGCAGAAGGTGGAATGCTTCGAATTCAGGGGTCTGCTCGCCCTGCACCACGACCTCTGGCTCGGGCTTTTCCTGATCGAGATCGATACGGAAAATGCTCGAATAACCCGTATGATTCCCAATAAAATAAAGCTCCCTTTTTCCATCCCGCTTGTAGTAGAGCGGCTTCGAGTTGAATCCTTCATTGACCAGATTCTTGGTGACGCCGCTTGGCAGATCCTCTTTCCCCAAGACCGGGTAGTAGTGCTTTTTGAGATAATAGAGCCATTCCTCGTCCAGTTCTTTGTACGTCTTGCCAATCGTTTGCTTCAACACGTCACTGAAGGAGCTTGACTTCCAGAAGTTTTCCATCAACAACAAAATCTTTTCGGGTCCGAAGCGCTCTGCTAGAAACTGGAGGACCATCTGCCCTTCTTTATACATCAGGAAGGATCCGTAGATGCGGTCCATATCGTTCAGCGCGACGGCGTAATTGTTCAGCACAGCATCGCGCATAACCATCTCTGCCTGCATGTCCCATGTGCTCGACCAGTACTCTGCCAGGCCTTCCGTGAACCACAATGGCGGGGTGCGATCCTGCGAGAGGCGGTGATCGAGAAGCACTCTGTTGATCTTGCTGTGCATGAAAACATGAACAAGCTCGTGCCGGATGACGTGCTGGAACCGCTGCATGGAGCCATCATACGGAATGACCACGCGTCCCTTGACAAATTCGAAGAAACCGCCAACACCCTCTGGAATGAAGCCGGCGGTAATGTTAGTCTGTTCGAAATGGAGATGGGAACTGTAGAATACGAGCGGCACTCTGTGGCTAATATTGTGATTGAAGTTCTGTTCGTGGAGTTTGTAGCTATCCTCCGCAAACTTCGCGCCCCTTTCCGCCAGATCCTTCATCTCCGAATAGTAGTAGATGTCGAAGTGCTCGGTGCGAAGCACCTTCCAGTCGAATGACGTGTATTGAACCTTGTTACGGCCGAAGTAGTAGAACTGAGCTGAGGCGGTTTGCGCCAGAAAGAGCAGCGGCAGGAGATATGGAAGGACCTTACGTATCACGCAGTATCAGTTTCGGAATTCGGGTTTCGGATTTCGGATTTCGAGTCGAAAGTCTCAAGTTGGAGGTCTCAGGTTGAAGGTTGACGGTTTCAAGTTTTGATTAAACCGAACTTTCAAACTTGGATCTTGAAACTCGGGACCTGTGGCTTCGATCGTCGTTACGATTTTGAGAGCCGGGCCTTCAATTCCTCAATCACCTTCACGGGGGTAGGATTTCGCTTGTTGAGAATCGCGAGGTAGTAGCTCACCCAATCGCCGAGATAGACCAGGGAGAAGATGCGGGCAAGGAGAGACGTACCTTCGCTCCACACCTCGAGAGCATCCGCCGCGTGCCGGCGGACGATCGAACGGGTAATCTCTTCGCGTAGGCGGACTCGCTCCTGCACGCCCCGGTCTTTCAAGAATACGGCAACTGTCCTCTTCATGAGTGCGTGGTCGACATTCCACCCGACAATTTCATTGTGATTCATCTCGGGGAGAACGTGACCGTAGGCAAGCTGTTTGGCGTTCTCGCTGATTTGGCCGCGCCAACGAACATTCACTGCGTCGAAATAGTCAACGGAAGAATAGATGACAGGGAGTTTCCCGTGCAAGGCCCGCGCGATACGCACAGCCTTGTTGCGCGGGCTGCGGTAGTTCCTCAGCTGCCGCGACAGAATCCACAACCGATCGATGGTCTCGCTGATATCCCGATCTTTGTTCTTGATGAGGCCGATGCGCGTGAGCGAGACCAGGAGCGGGAAGAAGGAATAGCCGAGCGCCGCCCTCGGCTGCAGACCCGGAACAACCCTGATGACGGAGTGCCCATTTTTTTCTGCAAGGCGCAGGACGCGACCCCCTGCTGTGACGCAGAGGATTCTCGAGTGTTTCTTCCTTGCGCACTGATATGCAGAAAGGGTTTCCTCCGTGTTTCCCGAGTAGCTGGAGACAACCACGAGAGTGGACTTGCCGATGAAGCCCGGGAGCAGGTACGAGCGGCTGACAAGGAACGGAACATCCACTTCTTGTGACAGGTATGAACGGAGAAGATCACCGCCGATGGCCGATCCGCCCATCCCCGTTACAACAACGGACGAAAACGGGGCTTTGAGAGTCCCGAGCTGCGCCTGCCGGCCAATCTGGACCGCCTCTTCGATCTGGGCGGGGAAATCGGAGATGCAGCGGAACATATCTTCCGGATCGAAACGCGCGATACTCTCGGGGAAAATTATCATCAGCTTATCGGATTGGAATCCATGAAATGCCACACCGCGATCAGACAACGTGATCAGTTGATTGGAATATCCGGGAATTTCTTTTTCATGATCGACCGCAGAAACTCTTTGATTTCATCTTCGGTCTTCATTCTCAGCACTTGTTCTGCAATTTTTTGGGCTTCAGAGAACTTCACGCCTCGGATAATCTTCTTGATTTCGGGCAGCATGTTCGGAACGACGCTGAATTCGTCGAGCCCGAGACCGAGGAGCAAAATCGTCGCCAAGGGGTCACCGGCCATTTCACCGCACATCCCAACCCAGACCCCCTTCTTCTTCCCGCGCTCAATGATCCGCCGCAGGAACCTCACAACCGCGGGATTGAACTCCTGGTACAGATTTGAGACAACGTCATTCCCGCGGTCGACTGCGAGAAGATACTGAATAAGGTCGTTCGTCCCAATACTGAGGAAGTCGACCTCCTCAGCCAAGTCTTCGGCAATGATGGCGGCGGAGGGCACCTCGATCATCACACCAACCTTCATCCGGGAATCGTACGGGATGCCATCCTTCCGGAGTTGGTGCTTTGCCTGGTCGAGCAGCTTTCTCGCCAGTCGAACTTCCTTCAGGTTTGAAACCATGGGGAACATCACGGCGATGTTCTTGCGTGTGCTCGCCCTCAGAATCGCACGCAGTTGTTCGAGGAAGAGGATCGGCCTGTCCAGCATCACCCTGATCCCGCGCCAGCCGAGGAAGGGATTGTTCTCCTTCGCGGAGTCGGTCATGAGTTTATCGCCGCCGATATCGAAGGTGCGGATGATGACACGTTTCGGGTACATCGCTTCCGCCAGAAGCTTGTACTGGGCAAACTGCTCCTCTTCAGTAGGGAATTCTTCCTTGCCGACGATGAGGTACTCTGATCGGAACAAGCCTATGCCGTCGGCTCCCTGGATCTTGATGAAGTCGAGTTCCTGTTCAAATTCTGCGTTCGCGGACAATTCCACGCGCCGGTGATCGAGCGTTTCGGCAGGAAGATCGCGGAGCCCGGCGAGGCGTGCTTCAAATTGATGATACCGTTCCCGCTTTGCCGCGTACTTCTTGATAGTCTCTTCTGTGGGGTTCAGGACAACAGTCCCGCTGTAGCCGTCGAGCACCATGCTCAGAGCATCATGAACCAGATGGGAAATGGTCTTGAGGCCCACCACGGCGGGAATCTTGAGGGCGCGGGAAAGAAGCGCCGTGTGTGACGTGATGCCGCCGATATCTGTCGCATAAGCGAGAACATCGTTGCGGCTCAGGATCACCGTATCGCCGGCGCTCAGGTTCTGCGAGACAATGATCGCCGATCCCTCAAGACGGGAGATGACTCTCTGCTCCTGGAGATTGCGCAAAATCCGATTTCGCACATCTTCCACATCGTGAGCACGCTCGTGTGTATACTCATCCTTCGACGCGAGCATGATGCGGATGTACTTCCCAATCTCATCATGGACTATGAACTCCGCATTCTTCAATTCCGACCGAATGCGCGCATAAATCGCATCGAAGAGGACGGCATCTTCCAGAAACATTAACTGCGCTTCAAAAATCTTGACCTTGTCATCCCTGAGTTTCGTTTCCGCAAATTCGAAGATCTTTCGAAGCTCCTTCAGCGAGCGGGCAATTGCCTGCTCCAGCCGTCCAACCTCGCGCTCCGCCTCCTCGGGAAGAACCGACCGCTCTTCGATGATCGGAGCGTGCCTCATGAACACAAACGCCGGCCCGATGGCGATTCCCGGAGACGCCGGAATCCCCTTCAGAACGGTTTCCTGACTCTGCGGACTCTCTGCCTTGGCTCTGCTCTCAGTCATAGGTTCATCCACAAGATAGTGAGGTCACCCTGTTCAGGCTATTTCTCATCAAATCCCCGTTCGATCAGTTCCGCGACGGCATCGCACGCCTCGACTTCATCGACGCCGGAAAACCGCAGCGTGAGTGTTGACCCTTGCTCTGCCGCCAGCGTCATGACACCGATGATGCTCTTGCCGTTGATTTCAATTCCATCCTTCTCGATGAAGAATTCCGACTTGAATGTCGCTGCAAGTTTCACCAGCGCTGCCGCCGGGCGAGTGTGTAGCCCTGCTCGATTCTTGATCGATACTTCACGTTGGATCATGCCTGGCCGAGGTCTCCTCCTCAAAAGGTCCGGTGAAGCAACATCTCTGCAAACCACTCAAGGACAGCTTGCGCACCCGTGGATGGAAGCCGTTTGAGCTCCCGCTTCGAACGGTTGATTTCACGTTCGATGTGGAGGTGCGCTGCAACGACTGCCCCTGTGTCAATGTAAATCCTTCGGTATTCAAGAATACGGTCCGGCGAGCAGCCTTTGTTGGCTACCAGCTCCTTCAAGAGCTGTTTGTCACGTCCCCGGGCCTTGCCCAGCGCTTCAAGCAGAAGAAGAGTCTTCTTCCCCTCGATAAGGTCTCCTCCAACTTTCTTCCCGAGCTCTTCCTCATTGCCCATGATGTCGAGAAGGTCATCCTGGATCTGAAATGCGAGCCCCACGTGATGACCGTACTGCCGGAGAGCGCGGATCGCCGGTCGCGATCCATTCCCGATCAACGCACCGATTTCTGCTGAGGCAGAGACCATTTTGGCAGTCTTCTTTTCGATCATCAGGAGATAGTCGTTCACACCTACTTTGGAGCGTGTCTCGAACTCCTTGTCGTAGGACTGCCCCTCGCACACTTCCACAACTCCGTCCGTGAACGTTTTCGCAATTTCCTGAATATTCGGAGACCTTGTTCGTAGCAGTTCCCCGTATGCAAGCGCAAGAAGCTCATCACCCACCAAGATGGCGACATTCGTGTCCCACTTGGTGTGGACTGTTTTCCTCCCGCGGCGAGAGGCGGCATTGTCCATGATATCGTCGTGGACAAGCGTAAAGTTGTGGAGGATCTCAATTGCCGCAGCCGCGTGCAGAGCGTTGCGAGCGTCGCCTCCCACCGCCTCACACGAAAGCATCAGCAGTACCGGCCGGATACGTTTCCCGCCTCCGGCGAGGACATACTGTAGAGGCTCGTAGAGCGATCGCGGCGAGCGTTCCTTCACTAATCCTGAGAGACATTGGTCCAGGCGTGCCCTGTGCCGATCGTACTGAGCCCGATATCTCGCTGCCGAATTCACTTTTTTCACGCTCTGAGAATGAGGCGCTGGTTCCGAAGATCCGCGATGGTTTTACTTCCTGTCAGGAACATGATGCCGCGCAACTCCCTCTCCCATCCCGCGATGGTTGCAGCCAACCTTTTTGTCCCGCCAGATTCGAGCGCCTGCAACAGTGGCCGCGCAGCGCCGGCGAGATCTGCACCGAACGCAATGGATTTGGCAACATCGAAGCCGCTGGCAATTCCGCCGGAAGCGATCACAAACAAAGATGGAGACTGCGTCTTCAGGCTGCAGACTTGACGAAGAGCATCCACAGTCGGGATGCCCCAATCCCAGAATGCG
>Ga0315277_10001754_pt1 | contig 30944 bp, 19 predicted proteins | sample YL17G05_15_MG_FD_203695 | JGI IMG/M metagenome (GOLD analysis project Ga0315277, IMG submission 203695) | Sediment microbial communities from Yellowstone Lake, YNP, Wyoming, USA - YL17G05_15 | ecosystem: Environmental > Aquatic > Freshwater > Lake > Sediment | place: USA: Wyoming | collected...
GTGAACCGCATCATAACTTCCGGGCCGCAGACCATGGCGACGGTGCGCGCGGGTTCAAAGGGAGCGCGGGGAATCAGATTGGTCACTACGCCGACGTGGCCGCGCCAGGTGCCGAGGGCCCGGTCGGCGGTGATGTAGGCGTGCACGTCAAAGCGAGCCCGCCAGTCTTCGAGATCGCGCGTAAAGAGGATGTCATCGGGTGTGCGGGCGCCGTAGAGAATGACGATCCGGCCATACTGCTCGCGATGGAATAGAACATGATGAATCGCCGGACGCAACGGTGCGAGGCCGATGCCGCCCGCGACAATGACCACATCCTTCCCCACCGCTTCAGAGACCGGCCAACAACTGCCATAGGGGCCGCGCACACCGAGCGTGCTGCCGCGTTTGAGACGGCGCAACCCGGCGGTGACCGTGCCGACGTCGCGGATCGTGTGCACCAACGTCGAGCGGTCCGCGGGATCGCCGGAGATTGAGATCGGGACTTCACCGACGCCGAAAATGTAGAGCATGTTGAATTGCCCCGGGGCAAAGGGGGCAATCGCACCACCGGCGGCGGGAATCAGTCCGAGGGTGAACGTGTCGTGGGTCTCACGCCGCATCTGCCTGACCGAAAAGACCTCGGGCCGCATCGGGTCGGCGTCTGTGCCCAGGGCACGCGGCTTGTCAGCGGCGACGGTCACCATAGACATCCAGGAGTTGGAGACGGGTGGCGCTCAGGCGCTGTTCGATGATGCTCGCGAAGCGCTTCAGCAGTTCATATCCCAGCTCGTGATCATCCTCGCACTTGCCGCGCAGACAGCGCCCATCAAGGGCGATGACCCGCAGCGGCTGGGTGGCGCGCGCGTCATAGTGCCAGTGGTAGGGCGGGACAAGCCACGACCAGCCCAAGATCTCCCCTTCGCCATAGGTATCGACCGCAACCGGGCCGTGCCCGGGGGCGAAGATCTCCAATGCCACCCGCCCCTGGCGGATAATGAAAAAGTGGTTGGCCTCTTCGCCGTCGCGGAAGAGAAACTGGTCGGCTTCAAAACGCACATTCGCAGCGCACCCGGCGATCAACCCGAGGTAGTGCTTGTCGAAACCCTCGAAGAACGGGTGTAAGGCGAGAATCGACTCAAGCGTTTCCATAGACGGACTCCTTGGCAACAGCGACGGGATGGGGTTCGCTTTCACTGGCACGGATGGCGGCCGCCTCGGCGGTGATGTCGATGCCGACGGGGCACCAGGTGATGCAGCGGCCGCAGCCGACACACCCCGAACGGCCGAATTGATCGATCCAGGCGGCGAGTTTGTGAGTCATCCACTGGCGGTAGCGCGAACGCGCCGACGAGCGAATGGAACCGCCGTGGATGAAGGAGAAATCGAGCGTGAAGCACGAGTCCCAGCGACGCTGCCGTTTAGCCCACTCACCGGACAGATCGGTCGTATCCTCAACCGTTGTGCAGAAACATGTGGGGCAGACCATCGTGCAATTGCCGCACGTCAGGCAACGGGCTGCGATCTGGTCCCAGCGGGGATGATTGGTGTTGCGGTAGAGTAGCTCCTTGATTCCGTCCGTCTCCAGGGCACGTCCCATCCGCCGCGTGGTATCGGCGATCTTGTCTTCAGCCGCCGTGATCTGGTCGCCGGACGCAGGCCGGTGCGGCACCTGGGCAAGAATCGCTGCGCCCTGGGCGCTGCCGACCTCGACTACGAACTCATGCCGGCCGGCATCCAGAAGCTCGGTCAACGCCAGATCGAACCCGCCGGTGGCCTTCGGCCCGGTCTTCATCGAAGCGCAGAAGCAGGTGCCGCCGGCCTGGGTGCAGTTGACGGCGACGATGAAGATCTTCTCGCGCCGCTTACGGTAGATTGGGTCGACGTGCGGTCCCTGCAGGAAGATCTGATCCTGGATGGCGATGGCAGCCAGTTCGCAGGCGCGGACACCGATGAATGCCATGGGCGGTCTGTCGTCCGTCTCGGAGACCACGGTGAAGCCGCCGCCTTCGCGACGCGCACGCCATAACGTGATCACGGCGGGGCAAAGGAATTGCTTCCATGAATGCGGACCGACCACATAGCCGAAGAGAGCATCATCGTTGCGCTTCTGGAGGCGGTAGCTGCCGGCTTCCTGTATGTCGGTCCAGCCGATGGGAGGCTGGTCGGCACTGGTCGGCTCGGCGTAGACGATGGCGTCGTCGCGCACGGTCGGACCGATGACCTGGTACCCTCCGGCGCGCAACGTGTCGATCAAGCGGTGGAAATCGCCGCGCGCGATGATGACGTGTTGCTCAGTCTCCAACAGTCCTGATACCATGCGACCACTTCCTCCGCGCCCCATATTAACGCACTGGCGTCAGGCGTGATGGACCGATCGATCCGGTTTTGTCAGAAACATGTCAATGATGCTTCAGCACACCGCTGAACAGCCGCCGGTTCCAGCCGAACCGCGGTTTTCCGGTGCCAAACCGAACCGCCTGCGCTGCCGATAACAAACCTATGTGGCTGTCGAAACAGACGTTGCGGCGCTCACGAACGGGATCGACCGGCGGGAGCCTGGTGCCCGGCGGTCACAGGCAGGCGTCTTCGCCGTTGCTCAAATGCGAATCGCCTCGTATTATGTCTACCGGGTCGCCGACTCACTTACCCCACCGGTCGCCCCGTGAACCGCTGTGTGAAGGGCCCATCGATGCATGATCGCACGTTCTCCGGTCGCCTGGCAATCGCTGCCATTGCCGCCTTTGTCGTCATCGTCCTGGGTGCAATCTTGCCCTGGCCCACCGCACCCCCGGTGTCATCGGCGGATATTCCGAAAGACAGAACAGCCATCGATGCCCAACCGGCCATCCCACAGACGCTGGCCGGCCGGCGGGCGCAGGTCGATTCGACCTATCGCACCCTGCGGGGACCTCTTCCTCCCGCGCCGAGCGGGAACGGCTTCGAGGTCATCTATGGTGCCGACAATCGCAAGGACATCTACGCGGTCACCGATCTCGATGCCATTGCCGTCGCCCATGCAGTCTGCGCCGTCGTGGATCGAAGCGAGATCACCGACAACGGCGATGGCACCTATACGCTGGCGACCGTCCCCTGGACAACGCAGAGCGGCCTGCCGTTGTGTGCCGGGGAGCGGTTCGTGGGTCAACTGCAGTTGGGGTTCTGCACCGGCTTCCTGGTCGGTCCCGATCTTCTCGCCACCGCGGGCCATTGCGTGAGCGCTGCCGACTGCGCCGCGACGGCATTTGTCTTCGGATTTGAGCAGATCGATTCCACGACCGCTCCGGCGACGGTGGTCTCCGCCGACAACGTGTACTTCTGCAGCGGTGTCGTCAATCGCGTGCTGTCGGGCGACTATGACCACTGCATTCTTCAGTTGGATCGCCCGGTCGTGGGGCGCGACCCTCTGACGATCCGCCGCACCGGCTCGGTGACCAATGGTGATCCGCTCGTCGTTGTCGGCCATGGCATTGTGCTGCCGACCAAGGCCGCCGACGGCGCCAATGTGCAGAACGACAACGGCGCGATTCCCTGGTTCCAGGCCAATCTCGACACCTATGGCGGCAACTCCGGCTCCCCCGTGGTCAACACGGACACCTGGACCGTGGAAGGAATCCTCGTGCGTGGCGCCCCGGACTTCGTCAATGGCGGCGGCTGTATGCGTTCCAATGTCGTCCCCAACTCCGGCAACCCCGGCACCGGGCTGCCCTTTGAGGAGGTCAGCAAGACGATCACATTTGCGGCCTCAGTTCCGCCGTTGATCAGCTCCCGTGGGACAATCAAGCTCGACCGCACTTACTACCGTTGCAGCGACTCCGCCAAGCTCGAGCTTGCCGACCTCGACCTGACCGGTGCCGGATCGCACAGCATCGTGGTCGCTACCAGTACAGGCGACACCGAGATTGTTGCTCTCACCGAGACATCCCCGGCTTCAGGGGCTTTTCTCGGCGTTGTAGTCCTGGCGACCGGTGCTTCCCTGCTAGGCAATGACACAATTGAAGTCGTCCATACTAACACCCTCACCGCCGTCTACAGCGACGCCGATGACGGCACCGGCAATCCCGCCACCGCCGTCGACTCGGCCGTCATCGATTGCCAGCCGCCGGCCATCACCAACGTTACCGTCCCGGTCGTCGGCGGCACATCGGCCACCGTTGCCTTCGACACCGATGAGCCTGCCGCGTCCGCCGCTCACTACGGCACAGCGTGCACGCAGTTGCTGCAATCGCGCACCGGACCCGGCGGAACCACTTCGCATCAGTTGGCGCTCACTGGCCTGACCCCACAGACGCCCTACTTCTTTGCGGTCGGCGCGACCGATCGGGCCGGGAATGTCGCCGCCGATGACAATGGGGGCGCCTGCTTCACCTTTGCTACGACCAGCCAGCCCGACTACTTCACCGAGCTCTTCGACAACAGCGACGATGATCTGGATAACAAGACCATCACCTTCCGCCCGGACGGCACAAACGACTTCTATGCCGCGTGCACGGAGCCAGCCCTTGCCTTTCCCATCGATCCGGCCGGCGGTACAACACTCTCGCTCGGGGATGATGCGTTCGTCGCTGTTGATCTTGCCGACGGCGCGCACGTGTCGCTGTACGGCGTGGCCTATACAAAACTGTATGTCGGCTCCAACGGCTATATCACATTCGGCAGCGGCGACAATGACTACACCGAGTCGTTCGCCGACCATTTCGGGCGGCCCCGTATCTCCGCCCTCTTCGATGATCTTGCCCCGAACCAGGGGGGAACAGTCTCGTACCGGCAGCTTACCGACCGGATGGCCGTCACCTTTGCCGGCATCCCAGAATATGGGACCGGCGATGCGAATGACTTCCAGATCGCCATGTTCTTCGATGGCCGGATTGCCGTCACCTACCTGGCAATCGCCGCGACCGACGGCTTGGCCGGCCTCTCGGCGGGGAGTGGATTGCCGCCGGACTTCATGGAATCAGACCTCTCGGCCTATGGACCGTGCGCCTGCCCGGACACTGACGCCGATGGCGTCTGTGACAGCGTCGACAATTGTCCCTACTTCGCTAATCCCGGCCAGGTCGGCTGTCCCTTCCATGGCGACCCGAAACCTGATGGCGTCCTCAATGTCTATGATGTCGTGTTGACCGTTGATGTCGCTTTCCGCAACGGCGGTGCGATCATTGATTCCACATGTCCGCATGCGCCGGCCGGCCGCACCGACGTCGACTGCAATGGCTTGACCAATGTGATCGACCTGGTAAGGATCATCGACGTCGCCTTCCGTGGCGCGCCCAGGAATTTCTGCAACCCCTGCGCCTGCCACCCCTACCCCACCGGCTGCCCCTGAGAGGCCGGCTGCGCGACTCTGCCGATTCGCGCGTAGGGGCAGGTCTCAGATCTGCCCTCGCCCCACGAATTCAATATCCGGGCGGGTCTGAGACCGCCCTACAAGAACCCCCAAACGGATGCCCCGAAGGGTGGACCGACATCGCATTGCATGTGGCCGTTTTCCGGGCGACGCCGACATCGCGTCGCCACCATAGCAACCGACTCGCCCGCTGCCATCCACTGCCTCCCCGGGTTGTTACACGACACGGACACGGCCGGCTATGTCACCTTCATACTCCGGCGGGAGTCGGAGTCTGTCCGCCTGGTCCGTAACGCCAACCTCTGGCTGCGAGCGAGAATCTCCTTGAGCGTGCGACGGATCGTGATGTTCTCGAAGGGGAGGGAAATCACGCCGTCGGCGCCACCGGCCAGCGGGTCGATCTCTCCCGGCTTGTTGCCGTCCGTGATCAAGAGGACCGGCAGTTGCGGATCCCGTTCCTTCACCTCCAACAACAGGTCCCACCCGCTCATCTCCGGCATGTCGATCTCGGAGATGATCAGATCGATGACGCTGGCCCCCAGCAGCCGCAGCGCTTCCTGGCCCGATCCCGCGTGCAGCGTCGTGTATCCCTCGCGTTCCACGATACGCCCGAGAATCCCACGCAACTGGCCATCCCCGTCGACCAACAACACCGTGCGCCGGGCGCGCTCCAGGGCGCGCTGGATCTTCTGCAGGAGCACCTCGGGCTTCGCGGGCTTGAGAATGTAGTCGCGCGCCCCCAGTTGCAGGCCGCGCGCCACAGCCTCCCCTTCGCGGCGTCCCGAACTGATGAGCACCGGGATGTGGCTGAAGCGCAGGTTGCAGTTAACGTACTCGAGAAAAGCAAAGCCATCCTGACGCGGCATATTGAGGTCCAGCAGGACCAGCTCGATACCCGAATCCCCGTGCAAACGGGCGATCCCGTCTTGCACTGAGGTCGCCATCACCGGCTTGTACGCATGCTGGGCGAGAAGACCCGCACGCGACTCCAGGAAACGAACGTCATCGTCGATCAGCAGAATGCTCATGCGCCCCCCGAGTGTACATCACCCCCGCCGAACGCCGCGACCCCGGGCTGCACCGGACTGAACCCGGTGGGGCGGCCCTGCCCCACGCCCGGAATGATCCTGGTCTGACCCACCCGCCCCATCGAGTTGTAACGCGGCTTGCGGCCATGCTCGCCGTAACGCCGCAACGAGTCAATGCCCCTTGCTCACCCGGCGCCCCGTGAGCGCTGCCAGCCCATGGTGTGGGAGTCTATTAACTCCCTTCGGTGATGCCTCCTGCAAGCATAGCTCTCTTCACCTACTTTGACAGAACCTGTCACAAGAATCTTCATCGGGTGGGCCCCAGATGCCGGGCTCAAGCCCACACCACACTCCCCACAGACAGCAAATCTCGACCCCGCAACGAGGTAATCGTCCATCACCCGCTTGGGCGCCGTATTGTCTGGTGGGGAAGGAATCGCTATCCTGTACTGTATGGCAGCCGACCCGACAATCCTGCTGGTTCACGAGATCTACGCCAGCATCCAGGGCGAATCATCCTTTGCCGGACGCCCGTGTGTCTTCGTCCGCCTCACCGGCTGCAACCTGCGCTGCACTTGGTGCGACACCGCGTACGCCTTCTATGAGGGGCAGCAATGGTCGGTCGATCAGGTTATAGGCGAGGTTGAGCGCCACGCCCTGCCGCTGGTCGAGATTACCGGCGGTGAACCGCTCCTGCAGGCCGGGTGTATTGCCCTGGCCCGCCGGTTGGTGGCAGCCGGGAAAACCGTGCTCGTGGAAACGTCCGGTGCCCTCCCGATCGGTGTCCTCCCCGAGGGCACAATCCGCATCATGGACATCAAGTGCCCCGGATCGGGCGAGGCGGATAAGACAGACTGGCGCAACCTCGAATCGCTGACCGAACACGATGAGGTCAAGTTCGTGGTCGCGGATCGCACTGACTACGAGTGGGCGCGCGATATCATCCGCCGCCATGATCTCCCCCGCCGCTGCAGCGTCTTGATCTCGACCGCCTACGGTACCGTCGCGCTGCGTGATGTTGCCGCCTGGATACTCGCCGACCGGCTGGATGTGCGTTTCCAGTTGCAGTTGCACAAGTACATCTGGGATCCGGATTCCCGCGCCGTATGAACGCCTCACGCCCGGCTGTGGTCCTGCTGAGCGGCGGCCTCGACTCCGCCGTCGTGCTGGCGATTTGCCGGTCCGAAGGTTACACTCCGTTTGCGCTCACCGTGGACTATGGTCAACGGCACCATGGGGAAATCGCCGCGGCACGGAGAGTTGCCGCCGCCGTCGGCGTGGAGCGGCACATTGTCCTGTCGGTCGATCTGACTCAGTGGGGCGGTTCGGCGCTCACCGCCGATATCGCTGTGCCCACCGGGCGCCGCCTCGCGGACATGGGGCAGGGCATTCCGATCACCTATGTTCCCGCCCGCAACACCATACTGTTGGCGCTGGCGATGGGCTGGGCCGAGACGCTGGGCGGCGGCGATCTCTTCATCGGCGCACACGCGCTCGACTACTCCGGCTACCCCGACTGCCGTCCCGAGTACTTCGCGGCATTCGAGCAAATGGCCCGCCATGCCACCAAATCCGGCGTCGAGCAGACCGTGGCGTGGCGCGTTCATGCGCCGCTGCTCAACCTGACCAAGACTCAAATCGTCCAGCGTGGCTTTGCTTTGGGAGTACCCTTCGCGCTCACCAGCAGTTGTTATCAGCCGCTCGACACCGGCGAGGGACAGGCGCCACTCGCCTGTGGCATCTGCGACGCCTGCATCCTCCGGCGCGCCGCTTTCACGGCGGCGGGCAGGGACGATCCTGTCGTCTATGCCCCTTCGGAGCATTGAAACATGAAAGTCGTCCTCTGTCGCCGATTCCACTTCGAGGCCGCACACCGTAACCTCTCCGCCCCGGCGGGCGCGATGGCGGCGCGCTTGCACGGCCATTCCTATATCGCAACTGTCGATGTCGCAGGCCCGGTCGATGAGAACGCCGGCTGGCTGATCGACTTCGCCGACTTCAAGTCCGCCTGCGCTCCCATCATCGCCCAACTCGACCATCGCATGCTGAATGACGTCGAGGGGATGCGGGATACGTCTCGCGAGGATATCCAACGCTGGCTGGTCGAGCGTCTGGCCATCGCCGTACCGGGGTTTGCGGGCTGCACGGTTGACGTGGAAGGCGACGTTGCATTCGCTCCGCTCGTGGGCCACATCGGCACCGCCGTGGAGCCGCGGGAACGCATGGAATTCGGGTTCGCCGCCGCGCATTTCCTGCCGCAGCTGCCGGCGGATCACCGATGCCGTCGCCTGCACGGCCACAGCTTCCGCGTCGTCATCGACACACGTGACTCGCAGTCCACCGTCGCGCGGCTCAGCGAACTCTACGAACAACTCGACCACCAACTCCTGAATGACGTTCCCGGGCTGGAGAATCCCACTGCCGAGCACCTCGCGCGCTGGTTGTGGAAGAGCCTTGACGCCCGGCGCGCACCAATCGAAAAATTGATGATACGGGAAACCTGTACCACCACCTGCATCTACCGCGGCGAATGAGCAAATGAGGATCAAATGAATGATCAACCGAAACGAAAACGAGCGCGTCCGTCCGGCGTTACGCTCCTAGGACAGGGACCATCTCAACCCAAGCGCCAATTCGAGGCCTTCCCCAACCGCCATCCGGAACGCGATACCATCATCACGTTTCACTGCAGCGAATTCACCTGTTTATGCCCCATCACCCACCAGCCCGACTTCGCCGAACTTGAGATTTCCTACATTCCCAACAGACTCGTCCTCGAAAGCAAGTCCCTTAAGCTCTACCTGTGGACCTACCGTGAGGTCGGAGTATTCCATGAAGATCTGGTGAATGAGCTTCTCGATGCCCTGCACGAGTTCCTCAGGCCCCGTTGGCTCCGTGTCACCGGCCGCTTCAATGTCCGCGGCGGCATCGCCATCGACGTTGTGGCGGAGCGCCCCCGCCGCGGCCGGCGTTCGTGAGAACGAGCCGCCGGTACATGTCAGAAGACCGGCACCCCCGCGATCCTCAACCAAGAACCCCGGTTGACAGAAAGCGGTTTGGGCGCGTTATTGGGGATGTAGCCACCGGCCACCGGACTCATGCGGATGGCCGCTTGCCTGACTGATCGTACCTGCCCATACCGTCCATTTCTTTCGGGAGACGAACATGAACCGTACTGCGCGCGTTTGTGCCCTGGTGTCGGCGCTAGTAGCGTCGATTGCGATACCCACGCTTGCCATTCCCATACCTCCCAATGTGCCGGTCAGCGGCCACCAAAGCGGTCTGCAGAATGAAGAGCAGGTGTGGATCTGCCCGATCGACACCAATGTCGTTGTCACCAACCACCGCGACTTCCGTCTCGGATACCGCCAGATCGGCCTGGGCCGCTCCACCGATGGCGGCGCCACCTGGGTCGATTCCCTGATCCGTACCAATTATCAGATATTCACCTATCAGTCCGACCCGATCATGACGGTCAACTCGGCCGGTTCATACTTCATCAGCCACCTCGACTATGAGTCGAGCGGCAGTTACAACGGCAATAGTTTCATCGCCTTCCTGGTGTCCACGAACAAGGGCGCGAGCTGGAGCGGGCCCTACACCGTGGAATCGGAGCTTGGGCCGTACTTCGAGGATAAACAGTTTCTCACGTGCGACCGGACCGGCGGTCCCTACAATGGCAACATCTACATCTCCTGGACCCGCTTCAGCGACAATGAACCGACCCGCATCATGTTCGCCCGCTCGACCATGAACGCCATGGCGTTTGACGACACGATCGTCGTCGGCCATCCCTTCCGCGCCACGTGCATGGGCACCGATATCTGGAGCCCGGGGCAGTTCTCGCAACCGCTGGTCGGCAAGGATGGGGCGGTCTACGTGTTCTGGCAGGGGGTGCACATCGACTCACTCGACGGCCGATGCGACGCGTACTACGGCATCCGCTTCAACAAGTCCACTGACGCGGGCACGACCTGGCAGGGTGAACGCCATGTGAAGACCGTCGCCGGCTGGGGATATGTCGATGGCAATATCGATGTCTACAGCCAGCCGACCACCGATGCCGACATCTTCAATGGGCCGCACGCCGGCAATCTGTACCTGCAGTACCGCGATTTGAATCCCAACGCTCCTTTCGACTCCGACATCATGTCCCAGCGTTCCCTCGACACCGGCCACACCTGGTCGCCGCCGATCCGGGTCAACGATGACCCCGTAGGCCCTGATGTCGACCAGTTCCACAACTGGATGGTTGTGAACGAACAGGGAGTCCTGGTGTCGATCTGGTATGACCAACGCACCGACCCGAACCACTACCTGTTCGATGTCTTCGCCGCCTACTCCTATGACGGCGGCGCGACATGGACGTCCAACCACCGCATATCGAGTGTCTCGATCGATCCCGGCAGACTCGCCGCTGCGAAGGCCCGGGCGCTGGCTCAGGAAGCCGCTCTGTCACGGAATCGTTCTTCTTCCTTGAATGCGCCCGCAGGACCGCTGGGACCGCTGACACACCTCATGCCCATGGCCGGCAAGATAGCCGAGTACATCGCCGTCTCTGCCGTCGGCGACAAGGTCGTCGCCGTCTGGACCGACACCCGCCAAGGCGACCAGGATGTCTGGTCGGCGCGTTGGTATCTTCCGCTCACCGATCCGCGACTGATCTATCCGTTGAGTAACGAGGTTGTCGACCCCAATGCGCCCGGCCTACTCTGGGCGGCCGCGTGGAAGGAATCCGAGGACCTGTATCGACTGCAGATATCTGCCGATGCCGCCTTCAGCAGCACCCTGCGCGATCTGTTCGTGACCGGCACGCAGTTCAATGACCCGATTGCCGAGTTCGCACCCGGCACCTACTACTGGCGAATCAAGGCCTACCGCGCCCCCGGCGGTGTTCCCGCCGAGTCTACCGCCTTCTCCGCGCCCGGGTCATTCCAAACTCCCCCGCCGCCGTGCGCCTGCCCGTGCTGGGCCGATCCGCAGTGCGATGGTGTGCGGTCTACTGTTCAGGATGTGGTCAAGACGATTGACGTCGCCTTCCGCGCCGTAGCGCCGGTGATCGATCCGTTGTGCCCGCGCCAGCGCACCGATGTCAACTGCTCCGGCGCGACCGATGTGCAGGACGTCGTCAGGGTCGTCGACGTGGCCTTCCGTAGCGCCACTCCCGCCTCGCGTTTCTGCGATCCCTGCGCCCCATGAGGGCGCCATCGCCGAACGCCGCCGCCACGGGCAGCCTGTTCGAGGACAAGGGGCCCAGAGAGCGGGATCTTCGACGTTCAGCCCCTTGCTCGCCGTCGGCCAGACACGAAGCCTGCTACGCCCACGCCTCGGCGTGAGGTCGGCTTCTGTCAATTGAGTTCGCAGTTGGGTCCGGGCTTCGCACGCACCACAGCGCACGAGACAAAGCGAAAGTAAGGGCGCGGCGTCCGCGCCAGCAGACATCATCGGGTGGGCGCCAGATACCCACCCTGCGGGGCATCCCACTAATAGGAGTAGTCACCGCCCGCCGCTTTTCCGTGGCCACAGCCCGCGCCGCCGCTTTGCATCCGGTGAATCTGCCGGCGTTTCGACGGGAGTTGGAGCAGGAGTGGATTGGAAAAGCGAGGGATCAATCGGAATCTTGTCGGTCTGCACTTCCGGCGGCGTGGCGGAATGTGCCGGCTCGCGGAACAGAGCGCCCAGAGAAGCGATCTCCTGCTCGGCGTCGTCTTCTGACGGCTCAGGTACCGTCTCGCTCAGCGGACTGCCACAACCGTCACCCTCAGCCGCGCGGATCGCGGCGATCGCCACGGTGATATTGTCCGGGCCCCCCGCCGCGTTCGCCGCCGCAATCAGGTCGCCGACAGCACGCCTGGGATCCTGCACTCGGCGCGCCAGTATCGTCGCGATCTCCTCATCAGTGATCGCCCCCGAAAGACCATCGGAACACAGGAGGTACCAGTCACCGGTGCGCACATCGAGGACACTCACATCCACCGCCACCACCGGACGCGTCCCCAGCGCGCGCGTGATGATGTTGCGGTCTGCAAATGTGCGCGCCTGCTCCGGTGTGATCTCATTCTGCGCCACCAGTTCTGCCACCAGAGAGTGGTCAACCGTCATCGCCTCCAGCCGGCCGTCACGAAAACGATAGGCGCGGGAATCGCCGACGTGACAGATAATGGCAGTCCCGGGCGCAAAACGCACCGCAACCAGCGTCGTCCCCATCCCGCGCATCTGCCTCTGGGTCTGCGCAGTCTGATAGACGCGCCGGTTGGCCAGGCGCACCGCCCAGATCAGATCGATGGCCTCCGGAGGCAGTGCCCCCAGCTCCGATCGCGTCAGATCGGCGGGGGGCGGAGCAACCTGCCGACCACGCAACAGACAGGCCTCTACGGTCTCGACGGCGTGCTGGGAGGCGATTTCACCGGCGGCATGTCCCCCCATGCCGTCGCAAACCACCAGCGCGGCACACGGAGGAATCAAACGAAAACTGTCTTCATTGATGCGGCGCACCCGCCCAATGTCGGTGTCGCCGTGCATCGTCACGCTGATCATTTGTCCCGCTTACCTGTCCACGTTCGCCCGAGGGAAACCACCCTGTCCATCCCGCCGGACGGCCACGATAGATACACAAGACGCAGTCGAGACACAACCCCAACGCCGCGGGCCAAAAGTCCGCGGTCGCCTCGCGCTTGGGCCGGTTGCCAGAGAACCCACCCCCTTCATCCGAGCACGAGAATCACGAGTGCGCCGATGACCAGCAACGCGGCCGCCGCCACGACCCACATCCACCTCGGCCGCGCTCTGCCTCCCTGTTTCTGTTCCATCGGCATAAATGGGTTCTCATCGTAGTCGGCCCGTGTGGTGCGCCGTCGACGGCGCCCGGCGGCGCGCTCACTGCCCTCACCTTCGTCTGCTGGGACAAGCTCATCATGCCGTGGGGCAGCAGGGGCAGGCTCCCGCACCGGCGCCGCGACCGGCTCCGGCCGTGCAATAGGTGGGGGCGGCGGCGCTGTCGAACGGAGCAGCTCCAATCGCAGGAAGGTGCTGTCCTTGGACGACCGAATTTCGATAACATCCTGATCCTTGATCTCGACCTTCTGACTCGGCGGCAGCTGGCGGCCGGCGACGAAGGTGCCGGCTGCACTCTTCTGATCCTCGACAAAGACCTTTTCACCCATGACGTGCACCGACGCGTGGCGCCGCGAAATGCTGTTGTCCACCTGGCCTTGGGCGTCCAGACGGATCACGACGTGATTCTGCGCCGGATCCCGCCCGATCTTCGTCTCACCCGATGCCAAGTCCCAATGCTGCCCCGCCAGCGGGCCGCCGATCGCCACGAGCTTTCCCACGCGCCGCACGAAGACGGTCTTGTCTAGATCCCCGGCTGTCGCCGGCGTCTCATGCCTGATTGGGGGCACTGTGCTGGTCGGGACCGCCGCAGACAGGGCAGGCTCCCCCGGCTCCAGCGGCGGTGGCAGATCCGGCTCCAGTGGTGGTGGCAGCGCCTGGTCCGCCGCTGCCGCCCCAGGCTCGCTCACGCGCGGCGCCGTACCCGCGATCTCGCCCGACAGATAGTGGATCTTGATCTGATACCCTTCAATCTCAACCGTCGCGCCGTCCTGCACGGGTAGCGGCTGATCGACGGTTGCGCCATCCAGCGTGAAGGCCGGCAGACGCGACATCGGTTCGATTCGGTACGGCTCGCCCGCTTTGCCCCGGACCAGAGCCGCCTGCTTGAGCGAGATCAGAAGGTCATCGAGGGAAACGGCACAGCTTCGCGCCGATCCCAGTTCGATCCGGTCACCGGATGCGGTGATCTCGTCGATCTTTCGACCCTCGCGGATGATCGTAAACTTCGGCATAATGACACCGAGTCAATTGCACCGAGCACGGATTCTGCTCAGTAACCCAATCTCGTTCGACGTCCGGCGTGTGCGCCACACACCCTACGAAGATCCGCACTACGGGACGCGCGGGGCTCCCGCTCCACAACACCCTCATCGACCGGGCTTCATCTTCAGCGCGACCTTCTTCGGCTTCTTGCCCGGCTTGATCCGCTCACCATTCGTCTTGCCGGTGAATCCCTCTTTCGCCGCCTGCCACTCGTAATCACCGACCGGAACCTGGGCCGACAGCTCCCCGGCCGCGTCGGTCGGCCCGTAACGTACTACATTACCGTTGGACTTTTCAACGCCAATCACCTCGGCCCCGGCGACCGGCTTGTGGCGGCCCGCGCTGACCACAAATCGAACGCCTGCCTCCGCCTGCGCCGCAGCCGCCAGAGCGGGAACAGGCTCCGCCTTCAGGGAACGCATCGCCACCACCAGCTCGCCCGTGTCGACTCCCAGGATCACCGTCGTGTCAGCATACCCCTTACATTCAAACCGCACGCGGTACGGCTTCCCATCCAACTCAAGCGAAGCCGGCGTCTGCAGGTGATCCCTGGCCGTCTTCATGTCCGCTTCGCCTCCACGAATCCACACGACCCGCGCCGGGAGATTGACAGTCGAATCATCGGCAGCAATCGCGGTGAACCGCACGACCCGACGCAGCAGTGCTACGCATGAATCCGGGGCATCCTTCGACACAGAGAGCGGCAGATGATAGTCCCGGAACGGAGCGCGCACGAACGTGACCGAATGCGGTCCATACGGGACGTCGATCAATGCGTTGGTCTGACCGATCGGTGCCGACTGATCGTCAAGGTAGACATCCGCTCCCCGCGGTTCCGATGAGAAGTAGATCCGCCGCGCGAACACACCGACCAGCGCCGCCGATCCGGCGGCGCCCGGACCCCGCCACCGCCAGAGCGTAGTGTCGCCCGCCACCAGCCCCTTCACTGGATTGAGCTTCACCGACGACGTCGAATGCTCACCGTCCAACTCGAACGCCACGGCCACTGTCTCGGACGCCGACATGTTGAAATTTACGGCCTCGTAGGGGCGCAGTGGCCGGCCATTGACGATGGGCTGCCCTCCCTCCGGCACCGAAAGCAGGTCGACATGCATCGAGAAGACAAACGGCAGGAAGACCGGTGGGGGGGCGTTCTCCTTCACAATGAAGACAGTCTCGACCGGAGCCAAGCCCTCGTGTTCGAGGCGAATTCGCAGTATGCCAGGATCGAACTCCTCATACAGGTACGGTGTCGTACCCACCAGCTCGTTGTTGACGTATACCTGCGCACTATCGGGGATACTGGTGATGTACAAGGGCGCTGCCGTCGCCTTCTCGGCGTCAGCCGATCCCACCCACCACCCCAGCGGACCATACCGCCACTGCAGGTCGGTGACGACATACAACCCCATCACGACCACGACAGCGGCCGCACCGGCCTTCCATCCACGTTTTGGCGCCACCGCATCCATAGATCAGTTCTGCCGCTTCATGATACGCATTACGCGCGGATGAGCCACAGGTTTTGCTTCGTGGGCTGCGCACGGCCGGCATGGCCCCGACCTTGGGATCATTAGGAAAACCTCCAGAGATCCCCTGTCAGCACGCCCGAGCGCCTACCCCACGGAAGACCGAAAAGCCAAAGGCGTCACCCTCCCGGATGACGCCTCCGTGTCCACAACGTGGCGAACCCAACGCGGAGCTCACTTCTTCTCAAGCGCGTTCTTTTGCTTCTTGTATCCCGCCGGCAGTTCGAACCGATCCGCCGTGACCGCCCCTACGGAGATTTCCGTCACCTCGGTCGTGAGCGAGAGCATCGAATTATCCGGCGCTGCGGCTGGCTTGCTCTCCTGCGTCTTGCTCGCTTCCGCCTTCTTGTCTTTATCCTTGTTCTTCTTCCCGAACAAGCCGCCGAGTGCCTTGACGGCCGTCTCCTTGCCGCCGGCCGGAGTCTCTTTCTCCTGGGTCCCGGCCGTCTCGCCCGATTGTGCTTGGCCCGACGGCGGTGTCTGGGTGGTGGCCTGAGTCTGAGCGGCGCTCTCCATGCGGAATCTCATCACCGTCCGCATCGCGAACCCCTTCATCTTCTCCGCCTCAGCCGCCAGCGTTTTGGGGTCGATCCCATACGCCTTCAGCATTCCCGCCATCGATTGCGCCGCGCCGCGATCCATCGAAACGCCCAGCGCCTCCGCCATCTTCCGGCCGAACTGCTCCTGCTCCGCCGCCCCGGGGACATTCTGCGCCAGCATCATCTCCATCGTGACGACCATTCTCATCGTGTCGCCCGATTTCTTGTCGGTCCCCTTGGTCGTCATTGTCAGGATGCTCTCATTGCAGCTCTGCCCCGCGATCACCGCCGTCTGCCCAGTCTTCTTGATGTCGAAGGTCGGCGGCGAGAAGGTCATCTTCGTCGTGTCGATCGCGGGTTTCTGCTCCCCACCCTGCATCCCGGCGCCGAACATCTGTCCCAGAGAATCCATCATCGCCCGCATCTCGGCCAACGTCATCTCGGTGTAGCTCTTTTCCTGATGATTGATGTCCCACAACAGCCCCTTGTCCAATCGGATCACCGAGGTCGTCTTCTGCGCTTTGCCGCCGGCGAGAAACTTGACCACCTTGTTGGTCATCCGCGTCTCCGACTCGTTCGCTGACTTGTCGCCGGCGATCGACTCGACGCTCGTCACGTCGGTGTTCATCATCCCACCCAGTCCTTTGAAGGTCGAGTGGCGTTTGATGGTCACATCCGCCCGCGCCGTCGCCACCCCCGCAAAAACCAGAATCAACGCTCCCGCAACGATGCGCCGTCCCGCACACGCTACCTGAGTTCGCCTCATTCCTCTCCTCCTGTCGATAGTTCTCTCGTTCACCGTTTCGGTTCCCTGATCGCCAGATGCTGGACCGATCCGGACCGCCGGAACGTTACCATTTTACTCCCGCAGGGCAAAGCCGATTCGTGTTATCTGGAGTCCGCCAAGGCGAACCCGCCGAAGACGTCCCCGGGGAACGGAGAATCACAAGGGGACGAAGACGCTCCCACACGCCCCCGCAAGCGAAAACCCCCCGCCAGACGGCGGGGGGTCGAGGTCCTTCACGGCCGTGGGCTCCTCTTACTTCAGGAGCACCATCTTGCGCATCAGGGACGCGGCGTTCTGCGTCAACCGATAGAAGTAGATCCCCGACGGGACTGTGGCGCCGTTGTGATCGCGCCCGTCCCAGTATTCCGAGTGCGTGCCACGGGAACGATACCCATCCACCAGCGTGCGGACATTCTGTCCCAGGAGGTTGATGACGTCCAGCCGCACCATCCCGTCGACTCTCAGACTGTACGCGATCTCCGTCGCCGGGTTGAACGGGTTCGGATAGTTCTGCGCCAGCGCGAACTGATCGGGCACGAGCCCGTTGCCGCCGCCGCCAATGTCGGAGATCGTCGTGACCGCCAGCATCGTCCACGCACCGGAGTTCGCCGAGCCATAGGTGTCCGACTTGACTTTCACTCGCAGTTCAACCGTCGTATCCGGCGTGCCCGGAGGAATCTCAACGCCCACCGCGATGTTCGCCACTTCACCCGGACTGAGCGTCAGCCCGAGACCCGAGAGTGTGTGAACGGTCAACGCCCACGGCAGGTCCATCTCCGCTTCGACGGTGAAACTCCCCGCCAACGAGCCGGTGTTGACCACGACAAACGGCACCTGAGCCGTATGTCCCGACTTGCCGGGCTTCTCGAGCTCGCCCGTGAGCGTGATGCCCGGAGGCGCCGTTGCGCCGGTCAGATGTAGCTGTGAGACGGCACCGTTCGCCAGGAACTTGGGGGTGGAATCCGGGGTAGCGGCCAGCCCATTGATGGTCATCGACAGCACATCACCCGACAGGGGACCGTCTGGTTGGGGCGTGTCGTGATTGTCTCCCAGCACGTGCATGGTGTACATCGTGGGAGCCGCCGGAATATAGAGCCGTACACCGCACACCGTCCCGCGGGGATCGCTGGCTTCCACAATGTCTCCCAGACGCAAACGGGCGTTCAAGAACGTGCTTGAGGAATCCCACAGATCTGAGATGTTGTCTTTGGTCTCCACCCGGTTGACGAGTGGGTGTTCCACCAGCGCCACCAGCGCATTCGTGGTGGGACCGGGCAGGTCACGCACGACGGTGGGATAGTACCCGTCTTTGCGCACCCGCAGATCAAACGTACTGCCCACAGCGCCGACGGAAAAAACCCCGGCACCGCTGGTCGCCCCGGAATTGAGGATGCTGCCGCCTGGATAAGCGTCCCAGACCTCGACCGTCGCGCCATTGATGGCGGTCCCATCGCCGGTGGTGACTCGGCCCGCGACTTGCGCCAGGCCCGCCTGAGCGCTCAGGAGCACCGTCCCCAGAATCAAGGCTCCCCGAATCGTCTGCCCCAATGCCTTGTTCAACGTGACCACCTCGTTTAGTGGGTCCCGCGTCCCGCCTGAGGCGGGACGCGGGGCCACAGTCTACACTCCGGTTTACTTCAGCAACGTCATCTTCTTCGAAGCCGACCACTCGGGCGTCGTCACGCGGTAGAAGTAGATACCGCTCGACACCGCAGTCGCATTGTCCGCCGTACCGTCCCACGCCACGCGTACGATCCCGGCGCCGTCATGCCCGTTGAAACTGCGCACCGCCTGCCCAACCACATTGTACACGGTCAAGGTCCAGTCGGAGGCGTTCTTCAGCACGAATGGCATCACGGTACCGGCGTTGAACGGGTTCGGATAGTTCTGCAACAGCGCGTATTCGGCCGGCACCGGCGACGCACCGCTGGTGTTGAGCGTCAGATGGATCGACTGGCGGTCACCCCAGACAGCCTGGCCCTCGGCGACAGTCGCCGCCGCGCCATTGACCTCGAAGGTCATCGTTTCACCGTCATAGGCGCCCTCGACCATGGACGTCTGCGGATCGTCACCGTAAACGTGGACCAGGAACACCCCATTGGCACCGGCGACACACTCACCAGCGATGATACCACTCGGCGTCCGCACCGTGATCAGGTCGCCTTCATGGATCCCAGTGATCTGCGGATCGGCCACCGACCAGAAGTCGGCAAAGTGCGTCGTCACTGTCAGACGGCTGGTCACGTTCACCGGCCGCTTCGGCGACACGACAAAATCATCCAGCACCGCGCAGTTGTATTCTGCCGTCGGGTATACCAGGGTGTCCTTCACGTACATGCTGATCCAGTACCCCTTGCACGGCTCCAGGCAGATCAGGTCATTGAGGATGGCCGGACGGTCGGCATTCCACGTCCGCACACCGTACCCGCACTCCATCCCAAAGACATGGCGGTACTGGCCAGCTATGCTCGCCAACGCGTGCGCCAGCGTGTCCGGGTACTCCGGCAGGTACGGAATCGCATTCCAACCCTGGCACAACGGAATCGGCGTCTCGGGCGGAACCACCGTACCCGAGAGCACGAGCGTGCCCGGCTCGAGCATGTGGATCTCGTACCCATAGTCCGGACCCATCGTGGTCAAGTCGTTGAGCTGCGGCGGACGGCTCCTGTCCCAGGTGCGCGGTCCATGATTGTCGAGGCAAGTGCCGCTGGCCACGCGGTCATACTTCGGATCGATCGACGTCAGCACCGTCTGCAGGTCGTTGTCATCCGGCATGATGTTGAAGGACATCATGTTCCAGCCTTCGCACAGGCCGCACTCGATCGTCCGGCGGTTGCAATCGAAGTCCACGTCGAACTGGTTGTCAAAGTCGCCGTTGGCCCAGGTCTGCGGCGCGACGGCCGGGCAGTAACAGTTGAGCCAGAGCGTGATCTTGTCGCCGAACACGGCGCCCTCGTCGCCCGGCGTCGAGAAGTCGTCACCCAGAACATGGATCAGGTACTGGCCCGCAGTGGTGATCTGGGTCACGCCGCAGTAGACGCCCTGCGGATCGGTCGCCACGATCACATCGCCAACCATCAGCGGCACGCCGAAGAGCTTGGCGTTCTCCGAGAAATAGTCGGCCCGGAACGGCCAGTTCGGCAACGGCTCAAACGGGATCGGCTTCATGTGCACAACCAGATCCCCCGTACCGCAGGGAACGCCATAGATGATCTCGGGGCAATACCCTTCAGCCACAACCCGGAGATCGTAGGTCCCCTCCGAGACCTCGAGGCAGAAGTGGCCGGAACGATCAGTATCCACTTCGTCGACGAGGACGCCTGCGGGATACTGGGTCCATGCCTGCACCCACGCATGAACCGGCGCACCGGCCGTGTTGAACACCCAGCCGCACAGTGAGTCGCACGGTTGCGGCGGCTGCGGCAGCAGATAAAAGTGCACGATCACAAACTGCGGTGACCACAGTGCGCATTCCGCTGTGATTTCAATCGTGTCGCAGAGCGTGTCGGGCGCCACGAGACCGGAGTAGTCGACGTCGAGATTGACCGTCGTCGGCCCGATGCCGCACACCGGATTCATCAGCAGCCAGTCGCTCGGATCGCCGGGAACACACGGTGCGATCCGCGACGACCAGATCAATTGGCCGCCACCGTTGTTGAGAATCTGCAGTTGCTGCGCCGTCGGATCGTCCCCCACGGTCACGTGGAACTCAAAATCGGACTTGTTTAACGCCAACTCCGGCGGGTTGATCACGTTCAGAATCACCACCACGGTGTCGCACGGACCGGCCACCTTCTTCGCCACGTCGCACATGCAGAAGATCAACGAGGCCTCGTAGGTGCCTTCTTCGAGCTCGCACGGGTCAATGCAGACCTCGACGCGGCTGGGAGTCACACCGGCGGTGGGCTTCACGTCGCCCATGAACGGATCGGAACCGGGACCGAAACCGAAGAAGCACCACGGCATCTCACCGCAGCCGGTGGAAGTGAGTGACAGCCACTGGCACAGCGTGTCAGTGTCCTCGCCCCGGAAGGTGAAGATCAATGTATCCGGATCGGCCAACAGCGTCGGCGAGTTGACCACTGTCAACTTCACGATCACCGCTACGCACGCCGGCACGTTGGCACCCTTCTCGGGCAATTCGCACGGGCAGAAGATCAATGTGTCTTCGTACTCGCCTGCGTTCAGATCGCACGGACTCACACAGACTAACACCTTGCTCGGTGTAGTCCCATACTCCGGGACCACCGCCGAGACAAACGTGCCGCCCGGCATCGGGATGTAGCACCAGTCGATCTGCTGACAGCCGTTGCTCGTCAGGATCAGCCACTGGCAGGTGTCGCTCTGCGGCCCGTCAAATGTGTAGTACAGCGTGTCCACCGACGCCACCAGACGCGGCAGCGGCCCGGGGAGAACGTTCAACGTCACCACGACCGAGTCGTCGGGCAACTGGAAGCCCTTGGTCAGAGCCTGATAGATGTAGATCGTGCCGTGGTACGTCCCCGGCGCAAGACCGGCCAGGTCCACGAACACGTCAAAGAACGATTCAGTCACGCCCTGCGGCGGATCGACATGCAGCCAGGGAATCGACTCCAGGGCGATCCACGGCATCCCCGTTATCTTCGACGGCGGAGTGCCGTAGTACACGGTCACCCGCTGCGGGTCGGGATTGACACATCCGTTCTTCGCGTCCACCGGCGTGCAACACGCTGTGCCCTGGAAGGCCAACTGATTCGGCACGGCATACAACTGCGGCCCGGCCGCCGGCCGGATGGTGATCGTGAACTGGCAGTCATCCAGATTCCCCGCCGCGTCGGAGGCATAGCAGGTCACGGTCGTCGTCCCGATCGCGAAGGTATCTCCAGGCGGCGGCACGCACGAGTCGATCTTGGCGCCGGGGCAGTTATCAGACGCGGTCGCGGCAAACGAGACCGTATCCAGGTCCGAGGCGTCGCGCACGATGTTCGCCGGGCAGTGCGCCACCGGCGGCTCGACGTCGTTGACATATACATTGAAGAAGCACGTGTCCTTGTTCCCGGCGGCATCGCTGGCGATGCAGCGCACAACCGTCATTCCGACCGGCAGGAACGAACCCGACGGCGGGCTGTAGACTTCGCTTGTCACCGCGCAGTTATCGGAGGAATTGAGGTCATAGTTGACGATCGCGCCGCACTGCCCGAGGTCGTTCTTGACCTGCATGTCGATCTGCGGGCACTCGATCACCGGCGCCTCAGCATCGTGCACTCTTACATGGTACGTGCACGTGTCCTTGTTCCCCGCTGCATCGGTGGCGATCGCCATGATCAAATTGTCGCCCACCGGCAGGAATGAACCGTTCGGCGGAATGGCCACGATCGCGGGATTCGGATCGCAGTTATCGCTCGCCGAATACCCGTACCCGTAGTTCGTCCCGCATTGCCCCGGATTGTTCGGGAGATCTTTGTCACCCGGACAGGTGATGACCGGCGGCGTGTGGTCCTCGACCTTGACGTCGGCGAAGCACGAAGCGGTGTCGGCCTCATCGTCAGTCACCAGCAACTTCACATGTGTGGTCCCGAGCGGATACGGACCGGGCGGCGTCTGCGCCAATGTCACCGCACCGCCATCCGGGTCATAGGAACCATCGTTGATCGACGCATTCGCGTGACAAGTCGAGTCCGCGTCCACGGTCACGTTCTTACACTTCGCCACCGGCGGGCCCGTCGTCGCCTGGACGGTCACCGTGAACGTGCACGTGTCCTTGTTAGCGTGAGCATCAGTGGCGATGCACGTTACCACCGTCGCCCCCAGCGAGAACCTCGCCCCTGATGGCGGGTTGCAGACAGTCGTCATACCGGGACAGTTGTCGGTCGGCGGCGGAGTCGTGTAGTTCACGACCGTGTCGGGCGTCCCGTTTGGCACTGCAACCGTCGTGTCGCCGTGGCAGTGCGCCACCGGCTGCTCTGTATCATTCACCGTCACCGTAAACCGGCAGGTGTCGGTGTTCCCTGCATCGTCAAACGCCCACACGGTGACCGTGGTGACCCCGACCGGGAAGGGACTGGCGGCGCCACTTTCACCGACTTGGGCGACGTGGCAGTTGTCGGATGCCTGAATACTGCCGGGCTGGCCGGGATGGGGATTCCAATTCACGACCGCACCGCAAATGCCGGGATCGTTCGGCACGACGATGTTCGCCGGACAGATGACCACCGGCTTCTCCGTGTCCTTCACTTCCACTGTGAACGAGCACGAATCCTTGTTCCCGGATGCGTCGGTGGCGATAATCTTGACCGGCGTCACCCCCAAAGAGAAGGTCGACCCCGACGGCGGCGTCGCCACCCAAGTCACGCCCGGACAGTTGTCCGACACGGTGGGCGCAAACGTCACTACCGCATTGCACACGCCCGGATCATTGCCCTGCACGATGTTCGCCGGACAGGCGATCGTCGGCTTCTGTGTGTCATTCACCGTCACGGTGAAGGAACACGAGTCCTTGTTCCCTGACGCATCGGTCGCCACGAGCCACACCGTGGTGGGAGGGCCAACCGAGAAGACCGTCCCCGACGGCGGCCGGGCAATTGATGTTACCCCCGGGCAGTTGTCCGACAACGTGGCCGGCGCGTAATCCACCTTCGTCCCGCACGTGTCCTTCCCGTTGCTGCGCACGATGTTCGCCGGACAGGTGATCGTCGGCTTGGTAACGTCATTGACCGTGATCGTCGCGTCGCACGTGTCCTTCTGCGCGTGATCGTCCGTGACGATCAACTGCACGTTGGTCACACCCTTGGCATACGGCCCGGGCGGAACCAACGCGAAGGTCAGCGGACCGGCCTCGGGATCGTAGGACCCGCTATCGACCTCGGCCGGTGTCACCGCCGCCGTGCACACGCCCGGATCGGTGTTTTTCGTCACGTCGTGGCGGCACACCGCCACCGGAAACTGGTTGGGCACGGGGTTTCCCACCGTGTCATGACCCTTGACGAAATCGAACGGGACCGACTGCACGTTAAGATCAGTGCCCTCCATGTGGTTTGCCGGAGCCACGCAGCACGTGTCCACGTCGAAGTACCCGTCGATATTCGCCGTCGTGAACACGAAGAAGAGGGACGGACCCTTCGGATATGCTGTCGTCTCGTCGACGTCCGGCCAGTCCTGAAACTCCCCGGCAGTGCTATCGGTGCCCGCCGGCAGGTAGTACAACTTCGGCGGGGCTGCCTGGCTCCATCCCACCCACATGAAACCGTCCGGGCTGACGGCATCGAAGGACGCATCGGTACTGAAGGTGCTGGACGTCGGCCCGCTGCACGGATCGCCTCCCGGGGCCCCCATGACGCGTCGGACTGACGACGACAACGGGCTGAGCGTGAGCCGACGTGATGGCGAACCGGCGGATGAGGGACGGAAGACGCACGCGGTCGGATACGACGCCGGGCCCCCCGCACGCACCTCCAACGGCAACGTGAAGGCCGTGATTCCCACGTCGTTGGTCACCCAGACACCGACCGTACAGGCGGCCGTGGCCTTGTTGAAGTGCTTTGAGTCCGCGACGACCACATTGGCCGCCATCGCCTGCGGCACGACTACCAGCGCCAGCACACAGGCGATTAACAGTACGCGTCTCATACTCGATTCCTCCTCAGGAGAGATATGTTTACTTATCTTCCAACCAATGACAACAGCGACATGTGGCTCAGTGTGTTCGCAAAACGGCTGTCCGTATGAACATCGCTTCCGACAGTCCCGAAGACCTGCCGATGGCCTCTGGCATGATGAACTGCCGTGTGGTGAAGGGCCACGGAAAAGTACGAACTGCCGACGTCTCGGGCAGGGAACCATGCGTGAGGAACGCGCAGGCCTGGCTGGTCACCGCATGCCTGCAATCCAAACGTCACTCGATCGATCGTTGACGTCCCAGCGGAAGCTCCGGATGCGCCCATTGCCGGCCGTGACGACCAACTGCCGCCGCGATCCGCGCTACCGCCGTTTATGATAATGCTTTTCATGGACTTGTCAACAACCTTTGCCGGATTACTTCACCTGTCTGCAACGATACAAAGTCGCTCTTCCAGACAATGAGCACCAATTCTCACGCATCCGCTGTGCCAATGACCGACACCCGCAACACAACCGCCCCTCGACAAGCACAATTGCGAGTGGCCCCGATAACAGGCTGCCGTGCAATGAATTACGACACCCAAATGACATCGCGGGGAGGACACACGGGCTGCCACAACCTGAGGCCGGATGCAAAGCACTGCACCTATCGTGCAAGGCGCACCGACCCCACCCCGACAGGACCGTTCCCTCAGAGAAGCGGATCAGCTTGGCCCGGAATCCACTTCAGAACCCCCGAGAAGCCAACGAGCAGGGGACTTCCGGCCTTACACCATCGCCCGGGAGACTCCTCTTGGGATCAGTTCTGGGCTCAGAAGGTCTTCACGCCAGGATGCCATTCGCGTTGTCACGGATGCCCCGCCAGATGGTCGAATCCGCGCGCCGGCAGCGGCTCCCAGACACCCTGGCGACGGATCTCAAGACGACCCGTCGCGGTGATCATCCCGATCCGCCAGAGACCGCCGCCGAACGACTTGAACAGCGTGCCGATCTCGGCCTCCCGTTCACTGTCAGGCGGCGCCGCAAACAGCAGAATGTAGTCCTCTCCTCCTCCCAGCGCCCAGTCCAAGGGGTCACGACCCGTATGCCGGCACCAGCTGATTAGCGCCTCGCTCACGGGAATCGCCTCACTCTCCAGCGCCGCGCCCACACTGCCGGCGTCGCAGAGATGCCCCAGATCGGCGGCCAGACCATCGGACACGTCGATTGCCGCGTGCACCCACCCTGACTCCGCCAGTGCCATGCCCTCGCGCCAGTGCGCCCGAGGATGGCGATAGGCGTCGACAAGCTCCGCGTTGATGGACGAATTCTCCGATGCCTGCCCACGCAAGATTCCGATCCCTGCCGCCGCCGCCCCCAGCGGACCGGTGACATAGATCGCATCACCCGGACATGCCCCGGAGCGCAACAGCATCGTCCGTCGGACAGAAACTCCGATCGCCGTCACATGGGCGGAGAATCCCTCCTGACGGCCGGAGACATTCCCGCCGATCAGGCGCACCCCCAGCTCGTCGTTGGCGGCCGCAATCCCCTCCGCGAAAGCGCGCCGATCCTGCGCGGTGACCCCGGCGCCCACCTCGACTGATACCAGCGCGAAGGCCGGCGCCGCCCCCATGGCGGCAACGTCGGAGAAGCCGACGTGCATCAGCCGCCTCCCCAGCTCAGCCCAACTCAGCCACGCCGGCTGGAAATGGACGCCGCTGACCTGGGAATCAACCGACACAACCCAGGACGTCGGTCGGCCCTGCAAACCGATCGCCGTCGCCGGTATGATCGCCGCGTCGTCGCCGATGCCGTGGACGCCGTCGCCAAACGCTCCCGCACCGAAGCGGGCGGCCAGTTCATCAATCCAGTCGAACTCGCCGTTGCCCATCGCATCGCCTCCCACGGTTCCGGTCGAAATCAACGAATCATCGACGATGGCTCTGCCGACCGCCGCGGTCGCCAATCTGCAGCGCGCACGGCACGCGCGCAAGCCGCCCCTGCATCGAGGCCGCCGGCATTCCACGATCCTCGTACTGAGACCGTCCAGCAGAATGGCCAGACGATGCTTCTCGGGAGGGTACAACCCCTGCTGAGCCGGTGTTTCGTAAGCCGGTCAGATGCGACGCGGCGGTTCACAACGCGCAGTCCACGACGAGTGGTTCGCTACTTTGGTAGACGCCGAGGGCAACAAACTAAAGAGCGGGATGGGAACACTCCCATCCCGCTCCCGAAGACTTCCTTCAGAGAGGCGCCGGAAACCGACCCAACGCCTCCCCAAAGATCGTTTTCTACGGCCACCGCCGGCAGAATCTCGCCTCCTTCGTTCCAGCGCAGAAGGCGACGTTCACTGGCTTCACCACGCCGTTCACGTCGATGACCCCGTTGCACTCCGGAGAGGTTGGGTAGGTCCCTCTCATGTCACTGGTACCGCACCGCACAGGCGACAGAAGTTCGCCGCACGGGTACCGTTGCGGAAGGCAACGTTCACTATCCTCACCACGTCGTTCACGTCGGTGACGCTGTTGCAATCGACGTCGGTCCGCGCATACGGACAGCACGGATCAATCACCTTCGCGACGCCGCGGAACGCCACGCCGACGGCCATCACCACGTCGTTCACGTTTGTGACTCCGTTGTAATCCGGATCGGCATGGCGCTCCAGCTTCCAGAGAGCCACCCCGAACGCCTTCGCCCTGGCCGCCGCGGTGTTGAAGCTCGACTGATCGAGCGTGTCGGAAATCAAAGCGTAGCTGTACGACACAGGCGCAAGCGTGGTGTCTTTCTTGGGCAAGCGGACGCCCTTAGCGATGGCCATGATCGTGTACATGTCGGTGTCGGGCAACGCCGGCGTGTTCGCGCCGGCCAGCGACACCAGCGTGCGATAGAGCCACTCGCTCTTTGGTCCGCCACCCGGCTGGATATCCTGCACGTTGTTGCCGACCTGGGCGCCCAGTGCTGTAGCCGAGCTGCCGCCGATGTACCTGATCCCACCGCGATAGCGCTCGGCAGTGTATTGCGCTGGCGACGGCACATGACCCACCGTATCCGTCCCCTGCTGCCACACCAGACCGTTCGGCCAGTCCTGGCCGTTCTGGTTTCTCACACCACTCTGCACGCTCCCATAGCGGGTCGCCGGCACCACGTCCAGATCCATCAGAACCCCGACCACAAGGTTGTTGACCGCCACGCTGCCCATGTTGTACAAGCCATAGCGCGCCACCACAAACTCGTCCGAATCGGGATTCTGCGAGAAGTACCACTCCATGACCACTCCGATCGCGGAGTCCGCCGTGGTCATCTGCGCGCACGCCCTCGCGAATCCGGAGCCGGTGGTGTATCTCGCCGTGTCGATGACGAGGTTGCCCAACGCCCGGTAGCCGTACTGGCCCGGATCGTTGCGGTCAAAGAACCGATGGAACACTACCGTGTCCCCCACCGCCTGCGCGTCATGCGCGATCAGCAGCGAGGCGTCAAACACCGTATTGCTCGAATCGAAATACCGATACAGACCGCCCTCGTCGTCCTGCGATCCGAACCGGGAATTGCTGCGCACGTCCAACGCCAGAGAACCGGGACGGCCCGCCGCTGACCCCTTGGTCACCACGGTCACGCCCGTCTTCATGTTCTCGTCCTGCGGGCAGAAGAAATCATCGACCACGAAGAAGTCGATCGGATACACCTGCGGCGAGGCCACATTCGGCGCATTGTGCGTCACCGAAATCGACCCCTGATACAGACCCTGGATCGTGATCCCCACCGCACTCATGGTCACCGTCTCAACCTTGTCGGGATCGCCGGCCGCGATGATGTACGGACCCGTGCCGGTCATCGTCAGCCAGCCCGCCGGACCATTGATCTGGCTGACCGTGACGCCGCCACCGCCGTTATCGTTCATGGCCGCGTTCCCAAGGTTGATGAGCGTGAAGGTCTCGAGGTTCGTGGCGCCACGCTTCGCATGGTACTCGCACTCGGGAATCGCCGTCAGGAACGCCGCGTAGTTGGCCGCAATCACCGGACACACATACTGCGCGTTCATGGTGCTGCCCGGGAACCGCAGATACATCATGCGGTTGATTTGCCAGGTCCCCTCACCCTGCGGAATGCCGCCGGCGTCGTTGTCCTCGGTGAATATGACGTCGACGTCATTTACTTCCGGACCGATCGTCGCCCAGTGCTCCGAACGACACACCGAATCCGGCCGCGGCGGCACGGTGCCGCCCGTCGGCGTCGCGCCCGGATTGCATCCCGGGGTCTTGGTGTTGGTAATGTTCATCGGCGGCGCCCAGGTCCGGCCACCCGAATTCGATACCGACAGATACAACTCACCGTTGTAGTACCCGCCCTTCGAATAGTCGGCATTCGACACCGCATCCGAACCGCCAAACTGCGTGTACACCACGTACACGTAGTTCTTGTTCGACTGCGCACCGCTCTGGCAGAGCGTCCCGCCCGAGCCGATACCCATCGTCACCTTCGCCAGGTGCAGGTTCCACCCGCCGGTCGACGCCTCGTTGTCCCAGTACCCCAAGGCCACCGGCCGGATCTGGAACACCGAGTCGCTCCAGTGGCAGATTTTGATATCAAAGCTCGTGTTGGCCACCCGCTGTTCATCCCACACGATGTGCAGGTACCCGGAGTGGTCATACCGGGTCGAGGTGTGCCCCCAGAACTGCGGACCGGTCGAACTGTTGTAGTTGGTGATGAAGTTCTTGTTCGGCGTACCCAGCTCGGTCTGGTTTATCCACCCCTTGCCGTCGCTGTGCGACTCGTAGTACGCAACGTTGTTATTCCCGCTGGTGAACTCACGGGAGGTACCCAGCGTGACGGCCACCTTCTGGCTGTTCGGATCAGCCGCCAATGTGTAATACAAGCCCGTGGTGGAGTCCATCGCCACCGGGCCGAACCACTTGACGCTATCCGGGTCGAACCGCCAGTAGAGCAGGCGGTTTCTCGTGTCGTCCGTGGAGCCGTGGGCTATAAAGTGGTAGACGTCGGGAGCCCCAGCCTTCTTCGCTATCGTCACGCGCGGCCACATCAACTCGCCAAACACCGTCGCGCTGAGCAACTCATCGTCAATGTGCATCGCCGACCCCGGCGTCGGGAAGTACAGGTGCCATTGGGTGTAAGGTGAGCCGGCAAACGCCCGCTGGTGGAAGGCCCCATGGAAGCAGTTGTCGTCGTCCACCTCACCGCCGCAGTACCCGCCACGGGCCCATATACCCTGAGAGACCTCTACGCCGCCGTACCCCTGGATCAAATACATGCCGCTGATCGTGTACGACCCATAGTTCACAAGCCGGTCGGGATCCAAACCGGGGAGCGGAAGATGGTCCCAATACGTCCAGATGAAGTGCACGATGTCATTCCCCGCCAGCCGCCCGGTCTGGTACCCTTGGGCGCTATTGTGCTGGTGCTCGTAGAAGGTGATGGAGATCGGAATCGAGTTCAACGGATCCGGCGGCGGGGCACCATAGGTGCGGAACACCGGGTTCACCGCGTAGCCGTTGTCATTGACGATCGAACTGTTCAAATCCACGTTGGGATTCGGACCACCACCGTCGGCCAGGTACCCCCAATGGATGTTCGGCGTCATGCGATAGCGCTCGGAGTTCTGGAGCTGTTTGATCCGGCGCTTGTGAATCATTTTCTCGACCGTCTCCGGGGAGTCGGCGGCCTGCAATGAGACCAACCCCACGGCGAGACCGACGACCATGGCCAGAGACCATGCCGCGAGCCACCTTCTGCTCATCAGACCACCTCCACCGCTTTGAAGTTTCGCTGTAACTCAGAGCCCCCCACGCGGTGAGGGAAAAGCACGGGAGAATATGGATCCGCTCGGCTTGGCCGGACCCCTGGTCACTACGACAATACGCTAACGGCAGGGACGCCGGTTGTCAACAGGAAAGTAGGATGTGAATCGGTTACATAGCGCGACGGTATGCACCGCGACACGCACTTTGATCGGCAGACAAGGGGCTGAGGTCCCTTGCTTCCCGGGAACCAAGAACGCGGCAATGGGTTAGCCGCGTGTCGCGATGGGGCGCGACGGGCTGCGGTCAGATGTGGGCACCTGACCGCATACTTGTGGGGTTCTTAAGGCCTCTAACAGAATGAGTGAGACGATACAACACCCTCACCCCAACCCTCTCCCTGAAAGGGAGAGGGGGCAGTCTCGGTACAAACCGGGCACATGGGTAACAGAATAGACCGGGGACATGGGTAACACTTTCTTGGCAGGCAGACCGGGAGGAATGCCATGCCGTGGAAGGAGACCTG
>Ga0315277_10001755_pt1 | contig 30939 bp, 27 predicted proteins | sample YL17G05_15_MG_FD_203695 | JGI IMG/M metagenome (GOLD analysis project Ga0315277, IMG submission 203695) | Sediment microbial communities from Yellowstone Lake, YNP, Wyoming, USA - YL17G05_15 | ecosystem: Environmental > Aquatic > Freshwater > Lake > Sediment | place: USA: Wyoming | collected...
TGCGGCATAAGAGCCGCAGCAGGTGTCAGCAATCTCGCCAGGCTAACGTGTCAACGATGTTCCCCCGGTCCGTGCCGATAGAGCTCCCCCCCAATAGTTATACTTGCATGATGGAATTTCACGCCAATTCCTCCGGTGTAAAGCACCACCCCAATTCAAATCAAGGCACTGCCGGAGTCAGCGGCTTCGCTCAGAGACGAATCGAACGCTATCGGCTGCTGTTCGCCAGCGCTGACATCAGGAATTGGGCTGACCCCGCCTTCCGCCGCCGGGCACGCCTCCTTGGCGTTTCGACTTTTCTCCGGCCCTTTGCTACCGTTGGCCCATGCCTGAAGAAACGCTGAACATCCTCGCCGTCGTCGGCAGCCTGCACGCTGACTCCGTCACGCGCGTCGCGATCCGAGACCTGGTCGGGCAATTGCGCGCCGCCGGGTGCGCCGTGGACGCGCTGGACCTGGACCGCGAACCGTTGCCGCTCTACGACCCGGACACCGCCGAGGACCAAGCCTACTTCGGGCCGCTCAAGGCACGCGTCGAGCGGGCGGACGTGTTCCTGCTCGGCACGCCGGATTATCACGGGAGCATCAGCGGCACGATGAAGAATTTCCTCGACCACTTCTGGCGCGAGTTCGCCGGCAAGCTGTTCGTGCCGTTGGTGGCGTCGCACGAGAAAGGGCTGACGGTGATTGACCAGTTGCGCACGGTGGCGCGGCAATGTTACGCGTGGGTAATTCCGTACAGCGTTTCGTTCGCAGAGGATGTGGATGTGGCCAACGGGCAGGTGGTCAGCGACGCTTTGCGGAAGCGGTTGGAGATGGTGGCGCGCGATGCACGGGTTTACGGCGAGTTGCTCGCCCGTCAGCGCCGTGCTGATCTCGCCGGCAGCGACCCCGGTTTTCTGGCGCGGCTTCGGGAGTGACCGGCGTGCCCGCCGGACCACGGCGGATTGCGCGATTCGCCGCGGAGGCGGATCGAATACGAAGGCGCGGTTGCAAGAGGGGCCAACTTGCACCAGCTTGGAGACGACGGTTACGATTCCATTCGTGCAGATCCAAAGACATGGCCGTTGCGGCTTGCCGTGTGTTCGTCACGGCAGGCGGGCAGGTAGCAGTGCGGGCCTGTCCACAAGAGGCCCATGAAGAATAAAGCAAAGAAGCCTATGTCCCAATTCCGAAATCTCGTCTTCGAAGGCGGCGGCGTGAAAGGCATTGCCTACGCCGGCGCCATGGAAGTCCTCGAACAGCAAAACGTCCTGCCCGACATCCGGCGGGTGGCGGGTACTTCCGCCGGCGCCATCACCGCCGCGCTCATGGCTCTTGGCGCGTCCAGCGGCAGTGTCGCCAAAATCGTTGGCGGCACGAAGTTCCGCGAGTTCATGGACGACTCATTCGGGGTGCTGCGCGACATCAACCGGTTGTTGCATGACTACGGCTGGTACAAGGGCGACGCCTTCTCCGGCTGGATGCAGAAGCAGGTGTACGCCCTGTGCCAGAATCCCGATCTGACCTTCGCCGGGTTGCAGGCGCTCGCGGCGCAACCGAACAGCCGGTTCAAGGAGCTGTTCGTCATCGGCACGAACCTGACGTTGCAGATGCCGATGGTCTATTCCGCCGAAACCACGCCGGACTTTCGTGTGTGGGAAGCGGTGCGGATTTCCATGAGCATTCCGCTCTTCTTCGCCGCCGTGAAGGCGGGCGCCGGCCAACAGGTGCTCGTGGACGGCGGTGTGACCTGGAATTATCCGTTGGACCTCTTCGACGACCGCAAGTACCAGCCCGCGCCGAATGCGTTCGTCGTCCCGGACTACACGCGCTACGACGATCAGCACATTTTCAACAAGGAAACGCTTGGGTTTCGAGTGGACACGTGGGACGAAATCCAGGCCGAGAAGGAAAGCTGGAATTCGCCGCCGGCCAAGATCGAGGACTTCTTCGATTACTTGAAGTCACTGGTGGGTTTCATGAACGAGATGGCCAACAAGCTTCACCTCCACAAGAACGACTGGCACCGCACCGTGGCCATTGACTCGGCGGGCGTGCGCACCACGGATTTCGACCTCACCGAGGCGCAGGTCCGGCAGTTGGCGGACAACGGACGTGATTTTACCCGGAAGTACTTCGATTGGTTCAACGACCCCGGAGCGGATCCGCCGCCGCTCAACCGCGTTTAAGTCAAAAGCCGTAACCTCTTTCAACGACTATTCCCCATGAACACCCTCCGCATCGCCACCTTCAACGCCAACAACCTGTTCGAGCGCGCCGCCGTGCTGCAACTGGAAGGCTTCAACGCCACGACCCGCACGGTTCTGCAAGACATCGAGACGCTGAACGGCCTGCTCGCCGAGCCCTCCTACGCCGGGGCGACCGGCGCGCAGATCAAGGGGCTGCTCGAGAAGTACGACCAGCACGTCTCGAAGAACACGCCGAACAACGCGTGGTTTTCAATCAATCAGGTTCGTGGCAAGCTCTATAGCGTCACGAAACAGCCGGCGGGAGTGAAGATTTCCGCGCAGGGCCGGGGCAACTGGCTGGGCTGGGTGGAGCTGAAACGCGAGCTGGCGCATGCCGACAGCACGTTGAACACGGGCCGGGTGCTGGCCGCCGCGCGCGCGGATGTGCAGTGCATGGTGGAAATCGAGGACCGGCTCGCGCTCGACCGGTTCAACGCCGGCATCCTCAAGCCGCTCGGCCTCACGTTTGCACACAACCTGCTCGTGGACGGCAACGACCCGCGCGGCATTGACGTGGGCCTTTACAGCCAGTTCGAGATTCGCTCCGTGCGCAGCCACATTGACGAGAAGTCGCCCGGTGGGAAAAGCCTGCTGTTCAGCCGCGACTGTCCGGAGTTTGAAGTCATCCTGCCCAACGGCAAAACGCTGTGGGTGCTCGTGAACCATTTCAAAAGCCAGGGTTACGGCACGAAAACCAGCAACGACAAGCGCCGCAAGACGCAGGCCGACAAGGTCTGCGATTATCTCAAGCGTTTCGATCTGGCCAAAGACCTCGTGGTGGTGGCCGGCGATTTCAACGATCAGCCGGATAATCCGCCAGTCCAGCCACTCCAGAAATTGCTCCAGACGCCGAACCTCCGCGACGTGCTGGACTCGCCGAAGTTCGGCGCCGCGCCGCGCTGGACCTACGGCGGCAAGCAGCAGATTGATTACGTGCTGGTTTCCCAGCCGCTGTTCAACGGCATCGTCAGCGTCGGCATCGAGCGGCGCGGGCTGTTCAGCAAGACCGACTTCGGTGGGCTGTTCCCGCACTTCCCGGAAGTCACGAGCGCGATCACCCAGGCTTCCGACCACGCGCTCGTCTGGGCGGAGATTCAGTTGCCGTGACTTGCAGCAGCGCGTGTGGTGGCAGGCATCCGGACGCCTGGGGCCACGCTGGCTCGCCGCCGCTTCGATCCGCGCCAGCGCAACTGCAGAGTTGCACGGCCCCCGGTTGTTCACTACGTTCCGGGCCACAGGGTATGAGAGTTTACATTGACGGGAAATATTACGACCCAGCCCAGGCGAAAGTCTCCGTGTTCGATCACGGGTTACTTTACGGCGACGGCGTTTTCGAAGGCATTCGCGCCTACAATGGCCGCGTGTTCAAGCTCCAAGAACACGTGGACCGGCTGTATGCCTCGGCCAAGGCCATCCTGCTCACTGTCCCGCTGTCACCCGCGGCGATGACGCGTGCGGTCGTCGAGACCTGCCGGCGGAACAAAATCCGCGACGGCTACGTCCGGCTAGTAGTCACGCGCGGCGTCGGCACGCTGGGCCTCAACCCGAACCGTTGCAAGAAAGGCTCGGTCATCATCATTGCCGGCAAAATTCAGCTTTACCCGGAGGCGTATTACCGTGACGGCATGGAAATCATCACCGTGCCGACGACGCGCAACCTGCACAGCGCGTTGAACCCGGCGATCAAGTCGCTCAACTACCTCAACAACATCCTCGCCAAGATCGAGGCGAACAACGCCGGCGTCGAGGAGGCAATCATGCTCAACGCGGAAGGCTTCGTGGCCGAATGCACGGGGGACAATTTGTTCATCGTGAAGAACCGGGAGCTGCTCACGCCTCCGCTCGCGGCGGGCGCGCTTTACGGTATCACCCGTGGCGTGGTGATGGAGTTGGCGCAGGAGGAAGGCTGCCGCGTCAGCGAGCCGAACCTCACGCGCTACGATTTGTTCAACGCCGACGAGTGTTTCCTCACCGGCACGGGCGCGGAGATTGTGCCGGTGGTGAAGATTGACGGGCGGGTGATTGGCCGCGGGCGGCCCGGGCGGCTCACCCGCAAGCTCGTGGCGAAGTATCACGCCTTGACTCAGGTGTCCGGTGAGCCGATATACGCGTAGTGGTTATGTTGTGCTGTGTTTGCAAAGAGCGCGAGGCGAAGGTGCATCTGACGCAGATCACCGGTGACAAAATGCAGAAGCTCGACCTGTGCGAGGAATGCGCCAAGACCAAGGGCGTCAATGATCCGACCGGTTTTTCGCTGGCGGACCTGCTGCTCGGCTTGGGCACGTCGCAGGCCATCGAGCAGGCGGCGGCGGCCGAGGGCGGCGAGTTGAAGTGCCCGCACTGCGGCTTCACGCAGGCGGACCTCAAGAAGTCCGGCCGGCTGGGTTGCCCCGAGTGTTATCGCGCGTTCGCCGACGGGCTGGAGGGCACGCTCAAGTCCATGCACAAGGGCACGCGCCATGTCGGCAAAGTGCCGGAGGCACTGCGTCAGACGCAGGACGCGAAGGACCGCATGAAGTCGCTTCAGAAAAAACTGGCCAAGGCCATCGAGGACGAGAACTTCGAGCAGGCGGCGATGCTGCGTGATGAGATCAAGCAGATGGGCGCCCGGCTCGCCAATGTGAGGGCGGTCTGAGATGGGCATCCACGAATTCCTTGCTCCCCCGTCCGAATCGGCGCGCCGCCACGGCCCGCACGATCGCATCGTGATGTCCAGCCGCGTGCGGCTCGCGCGCAACATGCGCGAGTTTCCGTTCCCCGGCTGGGCCAAGAAGGCCGAACGCGTGCTCATCTATGAAAACGTGCGCCCGGCAGTCGAAAGTCTGCCGGAACTCAAGGGCTGTTTCTCGGAGGCGATGGACAAGCTCTCCGCGCTGGACAAGCAAATCCTCGTCGAGCGCCATCTCATCAGCCGCGAGCATGCCGCCAAGGGCGCCGGCAGCGGCCTCGTGCTCAACCGCGACGAGACCCTGTGCGTGATGATCAACGAGGAGGACCACCTTCGCATGCAGGCGTTGCGGCCCGGATTGCAGCTCCGGCAGGCGTGGGCAGCGATTGACGCGATGGATTCCCAGTTGGAGAAGCGCCTCAATTACGCCTTCAACAGCGACCTCGGCTACCTCACCGCCTGCCCGACGAATCTCGGCACCGGCATTCGCGTCAGCGCCATGCTGCACCTGCCCGGCCTCGTGCTCGCCGAGCAGATGAACGCCATCATCCAGTCCGTCAACAAGCTCGGCCTCGCCGTCCGCGGCCTTTACGGCGAAGGCACGGAAGCGCTGGGAAACGTATTCCAGGTGTCCAACCAGATGACCCTCGGCGAAACCGAGAGCGCCATCGTCGAGCGGCTGGAAAAAGTCCTGGCGCAGATCATCGAGTACGAGGACAACTCGCGGGCAAGCCTGATTGAGAAGAAGCCGAAGATGGTGTTCAACCAGATTGGCCGCGCCTACGGCGTTTTGGCCAACTCGCACATCATCGCCTCGAAGGAAGCGATGAACATGCTGTCGTTCGTCCGCCTCGGCGTGGACTTCGGGATGTTCCCCGGCGTGGAATCGCACCTGACCGACGAGCTGTTCATCCAGACCCAGCCGGCGCATTTGCAGCGGATGCACTCCGAGAAACTGGCCGCCGAGGAGCGCGACTTGTTGCGCGCCGACATGATTCGCGAGCGGCTCAAGAACGTGGGCCGCCCCGTTACGCCGCCGCCGCTATCGGGCGCCGCGCCAGCGACAGCATGAAAGAGTGCAGCTACCTCGACGCGATTTTCCACAACGTGAATGCGCGGAATGCCGAAATTGCGCGCGCGACTGAGCGCCAGCCACCTCGAACGCGCCCCGCAGCGCGTGAAAACGCCCGAGCCGCCCAAACCGCCCACGCCGTAAACGCGGTGCCGCAGACCGGGCGCGGCTTGAGGGAACGATGCAGATAATAAGTCAGGACGTTCGGTTGCTATTGCGGCATTTGGTCGGTAATTTCATCGCGGCTGCTGTCGTGCTTGCGATGGCAATCGGGCTGGCGTTTATCGAGCGATGGTGCGCCGACCTCAAAATGCCCGAATACGTCTGTTACGGCACGAGAGCAGTTGCCTTTACATTGTTTTCGATTGATGGAGTCGCGATCTGCGGGACGGCGGCCATTGTGACTTTGAAGCTCTTGCGGCGAACCTGGCAAAATGAGCAGTGATTTTCCAACAAAGCGTATCTGGCTAGTGGCAGTGCTGGTAGGTGTAATTTTGGGGCCACCTCTATCCTTTTTGGCACCAAACTTTCCTTGGATTATCATCATCCCGATCGTTTTGGGGGTCGGTATCGTGTGCTTCCTTGAGTTCTCCGGCAGTCGCGAAAAGCCCGAGCGACAAATCCACTTGCTCAAGATGCCGTCGTCCTTTTTCGGGCTTGCACGCTATCGAGGGCACGTTGCGCTGGGACTGCCAGTCGAGGACGACGATCCTGCGCAAGGTACCTTCGATTTCTTGAAGATTGGGCGACGGCGGCCACACAAAGGCGCCAGAATCATCAGAGACCCCGAGACCGGGGAACAAATCTACCTGATTGACGCCGAGAGATTCGTGACCAAGCTCTTGAACCAGATCCTCCACAACACAGACCAAGTCACGGAAGTGTCCCTGAACCATGCCCTTCATCGCTACGGAGAAATGGAGCTTCATTCGGGGGAATTGGAGCGCTTCCTAAAGGACAAAAGCGTCTTGGAAGTGGTGAAGTCGGACTTTCGCGGAAATACCGCTCAAAACGTCAACCGGTCTGGGGAAGCGGTAATCCGGGAACTTGTTAGCAAGGCGAAAGAAAGCAGCCAGAAGGACCTTCCTCACAAGCCAACAGTCGCATGAACCGGCTCCTGTTTGGCGACAATCTGAAGTGGCTGGGTGACCGCACGATTTTTCCGGACGCGAGCGTTGACCTCGTCTATCTCGACCCGCCGTTCAATTCCAACGCGGATTACAACGTCCTGTTCCGCGAAGCGTCCGGCGAAGCCAGCCAGGCGCAATTCCACGCCTTCACCGACACCTGGACTTGGGCCGACGCCGCCGAGACTTACAATCAGTTCATTGACGCCTGCCCGAATCTCGCTGTGGTGGAGATGATGCAAGCCTTTCACAGCTTCCTCAAAAACTCGCCCATGATGGCTTACCTCGCGATGATGTCGCCGCGCCTCGTTGAACTTCATCGCCTCCTGAAGCCGACTGGCAGCCTCTATCTCCATTGCGACCCGACGGCTAGTCACTATCTAAAGCTGCTGCTGGACGCCATTTTTGGGGCGGAGAATTTCCTTAACGAGATCATCTGGAAGCGCACCCATGCACACAGTTCGTCGAAAAGGTGTGGCCCAGTCCATGACGTTATTTTGCTCTACGCGAAGAGCCAAGACTACCTTTGGGCGAACCCGAAGATGGCTCACGATCCCGAATATATTGAAAAGCATTTTAAGACCGTTGACGAAAAGACTGGGCGGCATTTTGCTCCGATTACGCTCACCGGCTCCGGCGTGCGTCACGGGGAAAGCGGAAAGCCGTGGAGGGGAATCAACCCGACGAATGTGCGGCGGCATTGGGCGATACCGGGAAAAATCATTGGGAGGTTGGGGTTGCCGGGTTCGACCGTGCAAGAGAAGCTTGATGCTCTGGATGCGGCGGGCAGAGTCTATTGGCCGCAGAAGTCCGACGGCACGCCGCGGCTCAAGTGGTATGCGGACGAGCTTGAAGGAAGTGCATTGCCTGACATTTGGGCAGACATTCCACCGATTTCCTCGCACGCTGCTGAACGCCTCGGCTATCCCACGCAGAAGCCGCAAGCCCTTCTTGAACGCATTATTGAAGCCAGCACGAATCCCGGCGGTCTTGTGCTCGACCCGTTCTGCGGTTGCGGCACGACGATTCACGCGGCCCAAAAGTTGGGTCGCCAGTGGATCGGCATTGATGTCACGTATCTCGCCATCAACCTCATCAAGCGCCGCCTGCTCGATGCGTTCGGCGCGGAATTGCAATTTGAGGAAAAGGGCCAACCCACGGATTTCCCCAGTGCGCAACGGCTGGCGGAACTGGACAAGTTCCAATTCCAGCATTGGGCGCTCTCGCTCATTGACGCGCGTCCGCTCAAGGAAGGCGACGGCAAGGGCGCGGATCGCGGCGTGGACGGCTTGCTGTACTTCTACGAGTCCAAGGACGAGCGGCGCAAAATCATCGTGCAGGTCAAAGGCGGCGGTGTGAAGCGGAATGACGTGGCGACGTTGCTCGGTGACGTGAACAATCAGAAAGCCGCGGGCGGAATCCTGCTCACGCTGGAAAAGCCCACCAAACCCATGCGCGACGAAGCCGTGGACGCGGGCCGGTACGAATCGAAGCTCTGGCACGACAAGGATTATCCGAAAATCCAGATTCTCACCATCGAAGGCCTGCTGAACAAGACGGAGCGCGTGGACACGCCGCCGCAGATGAATCCCTTTGCCAAAGCCCAACGCGAAGCCAAGCCGGAAAAGCAGACGGATTTGATTTAGTCCGCTCAGAGTTCATTTTGCAGGCCGTCTGGCTCAAGGCGGCCTGAATTCACGCCGCCCGAAACCGGGAAATCTCCTGACGATTATTACAGACGGCGGACTGTTTCCTGATAGATTGGTCGCTTAACTTAGGAAAAGAATCGAGACATTATGCGCCCTCAAAAATGCAGCCCGCGCGCGGATTACCGCCGGCAGGAAAGCCAGCGGACACAAGAGTCAGTGAGCCTCGCGGAGAAGTTTCGGGAATTGAAGTCATTGACGGTGGAGCTGGCCTATTTTAACGCCGCAGGTGCGACGAAAATGAGCGAGATCAAATGCACCTTCGACCCCGACACTACAAAGTCCGTGGTCCGCTTCGATTGTTACAACCACGAATGTGTCCGCGGCGATTTCGATCTGAGCGAGGCGCTCGCCCAGGCCGTCGCCCAGCGGCGCACCACTGTGGCGGGCGAAATGTGCTGCCAGGGTTGGCTCAGTGAGATCACCATCAATGAAGTCCGTTGCCACAACATCCTGCGCTACAAACTCAGGCTTACGTATGGAAAACGCGCGCCAGTGGGGATCATCCCCTTGCAGGCCGCTCGAACAGTCCGGTTCGATGCCCCGCCTGCCGCAGGGTGATGCCTCCGGCGCGCTGGACAAAGCGCCGCTGATGCCGCATTGTTGCACCGAGCTATGAGCGAAGAATCCATGAGCAACTTCACGCCGCGCGCCCAGCAGGTCCTGGCGCTGGCGCGGAAGGAAGCTGACCGTTTTAATCACAATGTCATCGGCACGGAGCACCTCCTGTTGGGCCTCATCAAACTCGGCCAGGGCGTCGCTGTGAACGTCCTCCAGCGCATGGGTCTCGACCTCGAAACCGTCCGGTTGGAAGTCGAGAAGCAGGTCGGCACCGGGCCTGACCAGAAAATGCTCGGCAACATCCCTTACACACCGCGCGTGAAGAAGGTGCTCGCGCTGGCCCAGAAGGAGGCCAAGGCTCTGAACCACACTTATGTCGGCACCGAGCACATCCTGCTGGGCCTGCTGCGGGAGGGCGACGGCGTGGCGGCGCGGGTGCTGAAGAACCTGGACGTGGATATCGAGCAGGCTCGCCAGGAAATTCTGAAGGAACTCGACCCGAACTTCGTGGCGCAGGAGGAGCAAGCCGCCGGGGAACAAGCGGAGAAACCCGCGGGTCACGAGAAGAAAGGCGAGGTCAAAACCCCCGCGCTCAAGGCGTTTGGCCGCGACCTGACGGAAATCGCGCGCAAGGGCGACATGGACCCGGTTATCGGCCGCAAGGACGAAATCGAGCGCGTTATTCAGATTCTCTGCCGGCGCACGAAGAACAATCCCGTATTGCTCGGCGAGGCGGGCGTGGGCAAGACGGCCATCGTCGAGGGCCTCGCCCAGGAAATCGCCGCCGGCAACGTGCCGGAAATCCTCCGCGACAAACGGCTCATCACGCTGGACCTCGCCCTCATGGTCGCCGGCACGAAATACCGCGGCCAGTTCGAGGAACGCATCAAAGCTGTGATGGACGAAATCCGGCGCTCGAAAAATATCATCGTGTTCATTGACGAGCTGCACACCATCGTGGGTGCGGGTTCGGCGGAAGGCACGATGGACGCTTCGAACATCATCAAGCCTGCCCTCAGCCGCGGCGAGATGCAATGCATCGGCGCCACCACACTCAACGAATACCGCAAGTACATCGAGAAGGACGCCGCCCTCGAACGCCGCTTCCAATCCGTGAAAGTCGAAGCACCGAGCGTTGAGGAAGCCATTTTGATTTTGAAGGGCCTACGCTCGAAATACGAAGCGCACCACAAGGTTGAGTTCACCGACAAGGCGATGGACACCGCCGTGAAATTCGCTGACCGCTACATCACCGACCGCTACCTGCCGGACAAGGCGATTGACCTCATGGACGAGGCCGGCTCGCGCGCGCGCATCGGTACGATGATCCGCCCGCCCGAAACGAAAGCCATCGAGGCGCAAATCGAGGAAATCAAGACCGCGAAGGAAAAGGCCATCAAAAACCAGGATTTCGAAGGCGCCGCCGCGCTGCGCGACAAGGAAAAGCACGCGAAGGAAAGGCTCGAAGCCTTGTTGCGCGACTGGCGCACCGCGCGTGAGGAAAAGCATGTCGTCGTGGACGAGGAAGACATTTTGCACGTCGTCTCCAAGTGGACCGGCATCCCGCTGCGCCGGATGGAGCAGGGCGAAATGCAGCGCTTGCTGGCGACCGAGACGGAGATGGAGAAAGTCGTCATCGGCCAGCACGAGGCGGTCACGGCGATTTGCAAGGCGCTCCGCCGCTCACGCGCCGACTTGAAGGACCCCAAGCGACCCATCGGCACGTTCTTGCTGCTCGGACCGACCGGCGTGGGCAAAACATTGCTCGCCAAGACGCTCGCCGAGCAGATGTTTGGCGACGCCAAATCGCTCATCCAGCTCGACATGAGCGAATACATGGAGAAGTTCAACGTCTCGCGGCTGGTCGGCTCGCCACCCGGCTACGTGGGTTACGAGGAAGGCGGCCAACTCACCGAGCAGGTCCGCCGCAAGCCGTATTCCGTGGTGCTCTTCGACGAAATCGAGAAGGCGCACCCGGACGTGTGGAACATGCTCCTGCAGATTTTGGAGGAGGGCAAACTCACCGACAGTGTCGGGCGCGTCATCAACTTCCGGAACACCATCGTCCTGATGACTTCGAACGTCGGCTCGGACATCCTCCGCAAACAGGGCACCATGGGCTTCGCGCCCGCGAGCGACGAAACCAGCTACGAGAAAATGCGCGAGCGGACGCTCGACGAGTCCAAGAAGACCTTCCGGCCCGAGTTCCTCAACCGGCTGGACGACGTCATCGTCTTCCGCGCTCTGACGAAGCCGGACCTCATCACGATTCTCGACCTCGAAATCTCGAAGGTGCTTGCCCGGCTGAAGCAAAAGAACATCCAGCTCCAGTTTGACGAGGCGGCAAAGGAATTTTTGGTCAAGCAGGGTTACGACCCGCAATACGGCGCGCGCCCGATGCGCCGTGCGGTGGAGCGCCAACTCGAAGACCCGCTGGCGGAGGAAATCCTGCGCGGCACCGTCCACGAAGGCGAGCCGGTGCAGGTCACGGTCGAGAACGACAAGCTGGCTTTTAAGCAGCCTGCCGCCGCCGCGGGCACCGTTTCGGCCTGATTTGGTTCACTTGATTTCTGGACGCCGGGCGCGTGACGTCCGGCGTCCTCATTTTCGCAGGCTGGCCAGATCCGTTCTGGTCTGCTACACCACGGACCCATGAGCACCACGCGCAGACATCCGTTGGCCGAGCGGCTGGAGGGTTTGGGCCGCATGGCGTTGCTCGGCTGGGAGGCGGCGGGGGCGCTGTTTCGCGCAAAGGTCGCGTGGCGGGATTTGCTCTACCAGGTTTATTTCATGGGCGTGAAATCGCAGTCGGTGGTGCTCATCACCGGCGCGTTTACCGGCATGGTGCTGTGCGCCCAAACCTACTTCCAATTTCACAAAGTCAAGATGGACACCGCGACGCTCGCTGTGGTGAGCGTTTCGATGTGCAGCGAACTCGGGCCGGTGCTGACGGCGTTGATGGTCGCCGGGCGCGTGGGGGCGGCCATCGCGGCGGAACTCGGCACGATGCGCGTCACCGAGCAGATTGACGCGCTGCGCACGCTAGCCACGCATCCGGTGGATTATCTCGTCGTGCCGCGCCTGCTGGCGGCGCACATCGCGCTGCCGCTGCTCACGGCGGAAAGCATCGCAGTGGGCATCGGCGCGGCGTTCGTGGTCGGCGTTTTCCTGCTGGGAGTTGACCCGGCGTATTCGTGGCACAACATGCTCCGCTACACCGGCGCGGTGGACGTGTTCATGGGGATCATCAAGGCGTTCATCTACGGCGGGATCGTGGCGCTCGTCGGTTGTCACAAGGGGCTGTCTTGCGGCGAAGGTGCGGAAGGCGTGGGCCGCGCAACCACGGAGGCGGTGGTCATTGCTTCCATCTCGATTCTCATGGCGAACTTCTTCCTTACCCTCTCGCTCACGCCGCTGCTGGCCGAACTTTTTCCATGATCGAAGTTCGCCAACTTCGCAAGCAGTTCGGTGCCCAGCCGGTGCTCGACGGCGTGGACCTGCGCATCGAAACCGGTGAATCGGTCGTCATCATCGGCCGGAGCGGCTGCGGGAAAACCGTTTTGCTCAAACACTTCATCGGCCTGCTCAAGCCGGACACGGGCGAAGTGCTGGTGGATGGCGAGAACATCGTGCGAATGAGCGAGCGCGCGCTGCTGCGGGTGCGGAGCAAGTTCGGGATGCTGTTCCAAAGCGCCGCCCTTTTCGACTCAATGACCGTCGCGGAAAACGTCGGGTTCGCCTTCCGGCACAATCACAAACTCACTCCCGCCGAAGTCGCGCGCAAGGTGGCCGAGGCGCTGGCGCTGGTGGACCTGCCCGGCACCGAGGCAAAGAAGCCGGCCGAGCTTTCCGGCGGGATGCGCAAGCGCGTGGGCTTGGCCCGCGCCATCGTCTATCGGCCGCAAATTCTGCTGTATGACGAGCCGACGACGGGCCTGGACCCGATTGTGGCCGACAGCATTGACCAGCTCATCATCCGCATCCGCGACCACTTGCGGGCGACGACCGTGGTGGTGACGCACGACTTGCGCAGCGCCCGGCGGGTGGGCCAGCGGATTTTGATGCTGCACGACAAGCGGATTTACGCGAGCGGTTTGCCGGAGGCGATTTTTGCCTCGCAAGACCCGATGGTCCGGCGTTTCATTGACGGCGTTTCCGATCCGAAGGCGGTTGACTTTTGACATGGACAAAGCGCGTTTGGAAATCAAAGTCGGCGTGTTTGTGCTCGTCAGCCTGCTGCTGCTGGCCGCGCTGCTGGTCAGCTTCAGCAAAGGCGTGACACGGTTCGCGCGCACCTATGACTTGAAACTGCGGACGACGGATGTCGGCGGCATCAAGCGCGGCGCCAGCGTGTTGATGGCCGGCTATCCGATCGGCAACGTGAATCGGCTCACCCTGTCGTCGAACGGCGAGTCGGTCGTCCTGACGCTGCAAATCAAACAAGAGCACAGCATCCGCACGAACGCGGTGTTCGTGATCGAGCAAAGCGGTTTTCTTGGCGACCAGTTCGTCGCCATTTACCCGGATACGAACCACACGGCGCGGTTTTTCAACCCGGGTGAGGAGGCGACCTGCCCGCCGCCGTTCAACCTCCAGCAGACGGCGCGGGACGCCAGCGGGTTCATCCGGCGCATTGACGAGACGGCCCGCAAGCTGGATGCCGCCATCGCCGACATCCGACGGCTCGTGCTCAACGAGGAGACGCTCGTGCAAGTCTCCAACACCCTCAGCAATTTGCGCGTGGCATCGGGCCGCGCCGTGACCGTGATTGACAACATCAACACACTGGTGGACACCAACGCGCCGATCATCTCGGAATCGGTGAGCAACGTCGCCTACTTCTCGGACCAACTCAGCCAGTTTTCCGGCAGTTTGAACACCCTCCTCGCCACGAACGCAGACGAGATTTCCGCAGCCTTGAAGAGCGTGGAAACCTCCGCGGCGGTGCTGCGGCAGTTGCTCGAAGACGTGCGCGCCGGCAAGGGCACGGCCGGCCGGCTGCTGGGTGACGAACAGATGGCGGCCAACGTGGCGCAGATCGCCCAGAACCTCAGCGTCACCTCGAGCAACTTGAACCGGTTCGGTTTGTGGCGCATCCTCTGGAAGCCGAAGGTGGCGGAGACGAACCGGCCGCCGGCCGAAGGGCGCTTGCAGGCGCCGCACGATCCGTTTCGTTGAATTATGGCAATCTGGGTCATCCGCATATTGTTTCTCGGAATGTGCACCGTGGGCGGCTACGCCGTCAGCCAGGTGCGGCCGGAGTACACCACCCATCCCGTGCTGGGCTTGATGATCGGCTTCGGCTTCGGCGGGCTGCTCATCGCCGTGGACGAGATGCTCAAGGGCTTTTCGTTGCGCGCGTTTTCGGCAACCACGTTCGGCCTGTTGCTCGGCACGGTGGTGGCGGCGCTGATTGATCGCTCCGGTTTGTTCGGCATGTTGGACGACCAGGACCCGCATCGGTGGCTGGTACGGATCAGCCTGTTTCTGAGCTTCGGCTACATCGGCATCATCCTGGCCATGCGCAGCAACAAGGAGGATTTCTCGCTCATCATTCCGTACGTCCGGTTCGCCCCGCGCAACAAGCCGGACAACTTGCTCCTGCTCGACACCAGCGTGATCATTGATGGCCGCATCGCCGACCTGATCGAGGCGAATTTCCTGGAAGGCATCATCGTCGTGCCGCGGTTCGTGCTGAAGGAATTGCAGCAGCTTGCGGATTCGGCGGACTCCCTGAAGCGGGCGCGGGGCCGGCGCGGTCTCGAAATGCTCAACCGCATCCAGCGTAACCAGCGCAACGAAGTGAAAATCCACGACGGCGATTTTCCGGACGAGAAGGAAGTGGACGCGAAGCTGGTCCGCCTCGCGCGCAACCTCAACGCGAAGCTTTTCACGAACGACTACAACCTCAGCCAGCTCGCCGAGCTGCAAAACGTGAACCACGTGAACCTGCACGAGATGGCCAAGACCTTGCGCGTGGTCTTGCTGCCGGGCGAGATGCTCAATCTCCGCCTCGTGCGCGAGGGCAAGGACCGTGGGCAGGGCGTGGGCTACCTGCCGGACGGCACGATGGTCGTCGTCAACAACGCGCAACACCTCGTCGGGCAGACCGTGGACGCACAGGTGCAGAGCATGCTCCAAACCGGCGCGGGCGTCATCGTGTTCGCCGATTTGAGAAACGGCCCGGCAGCCGCAAACCTCGCGCCCCGGAACGCCTGACCCATGCCCCTCGTCACCGTCTATACCGCGCTGAATCCGGCCGAAGCCCAGCTCGCCCGCTCGCGGCTGGACGTGGCCGGGTTCCACGTCGAGATCGCGCACGAACTTTCCGCATTGAGCCTCGATGGCTATGCGATGGCGGCGGGAGGCATCCGCGTTCAAGTGCCGGAGGCCGAGGCCGCTGAGGCGCTCGAGTTTCTGAACAGTTCCGAGCCAACTTCCGATGAAGCCGCGCAAGCCTGACTGGCGGCGCCGGCTCGCCCGGCTTCTCCCTGCCGGCGAACTGCGTCTCGACAACGAAACCCTCCAGGCGCACGCGGGCGACAAGTGGTTCGCCGTGCACCTGCCGGAGGCCGTTGTCTTGCCGCGAAGCACGCAATCGGTCGCGAGAATCCTGGCGTTTGCCCACAGGCATCGCATTCCGGTGACGGCGCGCGGGGCGGGGCACGGCTATGTCGGCGGCTGCGTGCCGTTGCACGGTGGCATCGTCCTCTCGCTGGCGCGGATGAATCGCGTGAAGGAAATTAACTCGCGCGATTTCGTTGCCGTCGTGCAGCCCGGTGTCTTGACGGCGAAGCTTCAGGAAAGGGTGGAACGGCGCGGCTTGTTTTATCCGCCGGACCCGGCGAGCCGCGCGGACAATTCCATCGGCGGCAACATCGCCACCAACGCCGGCGGACCGCGCTGCCTGAAATACGGCGTCACGCGCGATTACGTCTTGGGTCTCGAAGTCGTGCTGGCCGATGGCAAGGTTCTGAAACTCGGCGGACGCACGCACAAAAACAAAACGGGCTTTGAGCTGCACCGTTTGTTCGTCGGTTCGGAGGGATTGCTTGGCGTCGTGACGGAAGCCACGCTAAAGCTCCTGCCGCTTCCACCATTTCGCGCCAACCTTGCCGTTGGTTTCGCCACCATGCGTGCTGCCGTGCGTTCGCTGCACGCCATCCTCGATGCCGGGTTTCTGCCTGCGGCGCTCGAACTGGCGGATGCTTTCACGCTCGCCGCCGCCCACCAACGGACCAAGAGCGAGCGACTGCGCGGCTGCAAGGCGCATTTGATCGTAGAACTGGACGGTCTGGAGCGTTCCGTGCGCGGCGAGGTGCGCGACCTCCGGCGAATCGTCGCCCGCCAGAAACGGTTGTCTGTCGAGGTCGGCCTCGGCGCCGCGCAATGCGAGGAGGTCTGGAAAATCCGACAGGAGTTCTCCTACGCGCTGCGCGATACAGGGCTGACGAAGCTCAACGAGGACGTGGTCGTGCCGCGCGGACGGCTGGAAGATTTGTTCGACTTCGCCGCGCGGCTGCAACGGAAGTACGGCCTGCAGGTCGCCTGCTTCGGCCACGCCGGCGATGGCAACATCCACACGAATGTGATGGTGGACTTCAACCAACCCGGCGCGAAGCAGCGTTCGGAAGCGGCGCTCGACGAATTGTTCCGGCAAGTCATTGCCTGGGGCGGCGCGATTACCGGCGAGCACGGCATCGGCATCGCCAAGCAACGCTGGTGGCCCCTGGCCGTGAGCGCCGAAGTCCGCGAACTGCACTGTCGGATCAAGCGCACGCTCGATCCGCACGGGATTCTGAACCCGGGCAAGTTTGTGAACGCGTGACGCCACGCCGCAGTCCGGCTTCCGGCGGCTTCCGTTTCGCAAGTTGTAATCCTCACCGACAGCCGATAGATTCAGCCGCATTGTCGGGCCGTTTTTGATTTATGACTGTCTGGAACATCATCTATGTCGCCTTCGCCGTGCTGTTGCTTTTCGGCGCGGCGATCTTCGTGCATGAATTTGGCCATTTCTGGATGGCCCGCCGCCGTGGCATGAAGGTCGAGGAGTTTGCCATTGGCTTCGGACCGAAGGTACTCAGCTGGACGCGCGACGGCATCGAGTATTCCTGGCGTGCGATTCCCGGGGGTGGCTTCGTAAAGCTGCCGCAAATGACCACCTCGGAGATGTTGGAAGGCACTCATCAAGATGGAACACCACTCCCACCAGCCAGCCCGTGGTCGAAAATCCTCGTGGCGTTCGCAGGCCCGGCCATGAACGTCGTATTCGCCTTCGTCATTGCGACCTACATTTACTTCGTCGGCCTGCCGATGCTGGTGAACCCGGCCGTCATCGGTTACGTCGAAGCCGGCTCGGAAGCGGCCACCCTCGGCATCCGCGAGGGCGACCGCATCGTAAGCGTCAACGGTCAGAAGGTGAAATCGTGGCAGGACGTGAACATGGCCACAGTGCTGGCGCGCACCAATGTCCTCCCTGTGGCCATCGAACGTGACGGCGTGACCAAGACCTACCATCTCACCGCCGAGGTGAACGAAGCCTTTGGCCTCAAGGTGCTGCGCTTGGACCCGCGCGACCACCCGGAAGTCACGGAAGTTTTGTCCGGGACGGCAGCGGAGCGGGCGGGCCTGAAAGCACAGGACAAGATCATTGCGTTCGCCGGGGTGCCCATCGTGAGCCGCGACCAGTTGATTGACCTCATCAAGCAGCGACCCGACAAGCTCAGCGAAATGAAAGTCGAGCGCGAAGGCCAGAAACTTACGCTCAGTATCACCCCCACGGTGGACCCGACGACCAAGAAGGGGCGAATCGGCGTGGCCCTGGGCACAAGCATGACGCAAGTTTACATGGTTCAGCGGCCCGGACCGGATCCTTGGTCGCAGGTTTACGAAGTCCTGGACAAGACCATCAAGACCTTCAGCGCGCTGTGGCACCACAAGGAAACCGGCGTTGGCGCCAAGGACCTGAGCGGCCCGGTCGGCATTCTGGCGATGCTCGCCGCGTGGGTGAACACCGACTACCGGCTGGCGCTCAGTTTCCTGGTGCTGCTGAACGTGAACCTCGCCATGCTGAATCTGCTCCCTGTCCCCGTGCTGGACGGCGGGCACATCCTGATGTCAGTGCTTGAGAAAATCCGCCGCCGGCCCTTGAGCGCCGGGCTTGTGAATGCCACCACCACCGTCTTCGCCGTGCTGCTGATTTCGCTGATGCTCTACGTGACCTTCTTCGACATCAAACGCATGCCGCTCATCGGCTCGTGGTTCAAGAGCAAGGCGCAGATCGAACAGGCCGAACCTGCACCCGCCCCCGGCAACTGACCCATGCGCTATTGCGACTCGCCTTTCTTCCTGCGGCGCCGCCGGACCCGCGAGATTGTCATCGGCGACCCGGCGCGCGGCGGCGTTGTCATCGGCGGCGACCATCCGGTGGTCACGCAATCCATGATCACCTGCGACACGATGGACACGGCGGCGTGCGTGCGCGAAACGCTGGCGCTCGTGGAGGTCGGCTGCCAGATCGTGCGCATCACCGCGCCGACGGTGAGGGACGCCGCGAACTTGCAGAACATTGTCGCCGAGCTGCGCCGACGCGGCTGCTTCGTGCCCATCGTCGCGGACATCCATTTCAAACCGGAAGCCGCGATGGAAGCGGTGAAGTGGGTGGAAGTCGTCCGCGTGAACCCGGGCAATTACGCCGACTCGAAGAAATTTGCGATCAAGGAATACACCGACGAGCAATACGCCGCCGAGTTGAAGCGCATCGAGGAGAAATTCACGCCGTTGGTGCTCGAGTGCAAACGGTTAAACCGCTGCCTGCGAATCGGCACAAACCACGGCTCGCTTTCCGACCGCATCATGAACCGGTTTGGCGACACGCCGCTCGGCATGGTCGAGAGCGCGCTGGAGTTCGCCCGCATCTGCCGCCGGCACGACTTCCACAATTTCAAGTTTTCGATGAAGTCGTCCAACCCGAAGGTGATGATCGAGTGCTACCGCCTGCTCGTCGCGCGGTTGGAGCAGGAAGGGCCGGATTGGAATTATCCGATTCACCTCGGCGTCACCGAAGCCGGCGAGGGTGAGGATGGCCGCATCAAAAGCGCCATCGGCATCGGCTCGCTGCTCTGCGACGGCTTGGCCGACACGATCCGCGTTTCGCTCACGGAAGATTCGCCGCGGGAGATTGAGGTCTGCCGCGATTTGCTGGGGCAGATTCCAATCCTGACAAGTTCCGAGTTCCGAGTTTCGAGTTTCGAGTTTCCGTTTGACCCCTTCCACTTCGAGCGTCGGCGGACACCGGAAATCGAACTGGCTGACGGCGTGAAATGCGGTGGCGAACAACTCATTCGCGTCGTCGTTACCCGCGCCACGTTTGACAAGGTCGCGCCCAAGATTCGCCCGAAGGATGACGCGAAACCGGAAGCCGTGTACGAGGGCCTGAACATTGCCGAGATTGATCCAACGCGCGATTTTGAAATCAACTGCGACACCCAACTCGTCACGGTCAAGGACGGCGTAAAGCTTCCCGCCATCACTTCGTTTCGGTTACTGGCGGCGCAGTTGAAGCGGCTTGGCCGCCGCAACCCGATTTTGCTCAAAGACTCCCTGTGCTTCGAGCCGACACCGCTCGCACCGAAGATCGCCCTGCTGCGCGCCTCCGTGGTCATCGGCTCACTGCTGGCGGACGGTATCGGCGACGCGATTCTGATTCGTGGCGAAACCGGCGCGGGCCAATCACTGCGGCTGGCCTACAACATTTTGCAGGCGGCAGGCTGCCGCTCGTTCAAGACGGATTACGTCGCCTGCCCAAGCTGCGGGCGGACGCTGTTCAACCTCCAGACCGTGACGGCGCGCATCAAGGCGCGCACGGAGCATCTCAAGGGCGTGAAGATCGCCATCATGGGCTGCATCGTGAACGGCCCGGGCGAAATGGCCGACGCAGATTTCGGCTACGTGGGTGGCGCGCCCGGCAAGATCAATCTCTACGTAGGCAAAACGCCGATCAAATTCAACATCCCCGAAGCGGAAGCGGTGGAGCGGCTCGTGGATCTGATTCGCGAGCACGGGAAGTGGGTTGAGCCTGAGACCAAAGAAGTTCCGGCCTGATCGCAGAAGATTCAGAGCGGGCGGCCCTTGGGAATCTTGCCGAGGTGGTAAATCACGAAGCCGTGGAGGAACTGGCGCAGTTCGCGTGCCTGTGCCGTGTTGGCCTGCAGTTCTGCAATCGCAGGCCAGTCCGCCGTCAGCAGATCGGCCACGAGTTTGTTCGCGCCGGGAGACAGCCGGCTTTGGCTGAGATCGGGCCGCAAACCGAGTTCGCTGAGCAGTTTCAACTCGAACGCAAAGATGTTCCGTGGCTGCGGTGAGTGTTGCGGCAGCACAGCGAGAAAGCCGCGCAGCAGTTCGTAAATCGCTGGCAGCGGAGTTTCGGTTTCGGTCGTTTGTTCGATGAGTGTGGCGGCATAACTGGCTTGTCGGAGATAGTCCAGGTCGGCGCGCAAGGCCGCGTGCAGGTCGCGCAAGCTGACCTCGCGGAGCGTGTGGAGTTCCGAGCGGCGGCTGCGGGAGAAGGTGAAGTCGGCCTCGTAAAACAAATCCAGCTTTCCGGCGAACGGCGATTTCGCGCGCCGGGCGCCCCGGGCCACGGTGCTAACGCGACCGAGCGCGGGCGTCAGCCAGTTCACGATGAGGCTCGTCTCCGTGAGCGGGCGCGTGCGCAGGATGAGGCCGGTGGCGGATTGGATCATGAAGGCAATTCAGCCACAGATGGAACACGGATTGAACACGGATCAAAAACTCGATTGTTCATCTCGGTCCAAAACTGGCACGCGATGCCGTAAGCACCAGCCCCGACCTTGATTAGATCGGGGGAAACTCGTTCCATCGGTGTTTCATCCGTGTTTCATCAGTGGCTGCTGTCCGCTCGGCGGCGTGTATTCCGGCGCGATGGAGCCGAGGCTGATGATGTACTTGATGCCCTCAGCCACGGACATGTCGAGCCTCGTGACCTTGTCCTCCGGCACGAGCACGAGGAAGCCGGACGTGGGATTCGGCGTGGTGGGGACGAACACACAAACGACTTTCTCCCGCGTCTTCAACTGCACCTCGTCGCGCTGCTCGCTGGTGAGGAAGCCGATGGAAAACATGCCTTCGCGCGGGAACTCGACGAGCACGACGGTCTTGAACGAGGTCTTGCTCCCGGCACTGAAGGCTTCGTTCACCTGCTTGATCGTGCCGTAAATCTTGTTGAGCAACGGCACCCGGAGCATCGCGCCGTCGAGCCAGGCGATCATCCGTTTGCCGACATAATAACGGGTGAGCCAGCCGGCGACCGAAATCAGCACAACCGCCAACACCAGGGCGACGAAGCTCCAGTACCAGAAATACTGACCGTCCGGCCGGTAGATTTGGTCTTGTGGGAGCATGAATTTCAGCGGGAACAGCAAGATGTCAGTGATGCTGGAGACGGTTCCAAAGAGCCATTTGATGATGGCGAGCGTGATGACGGCGGGCAGGAGCACGGCCAGCCCGGTCAGGAAGTTGCCGCGCCACGTGGCGAGAACGGGTTTCTTCACGGGCGCAGCTTAGTTTTGCGCGCCAGCCGGCTCAAGGGAAAGCGGGCGGCGAGTTGGCGCAACAACCGGTCCTCCGCGCGTTTCATCCGGCGGCGGTCGGGGGTGCAATGGTCATCGAACCCGCACAAATGTAGCACGCCATGCACAATGTAGCGGACCAACTCGGCCTGCCAGGAGGTGCGGTAGCGGCGGGCCTGGAGCAAAGCTTCGTCCATGCAAATGAAGACTTCGCCGCGGAGTGCCCTCGCGATGACCCGGAGCGCCGAGCACCGCCTCGGCTCATGGGGCAAGCCTGTCTTTAACTGCCCGAGGTGGTGCTCGGCGCTCCGGTCGCTTCGTCGGCTCAAAGGTTCAAGGCGCGGAGAATTGTCTTGGGAAATTCTCACCTCGACCCTCTCCCATTCGATGGGAGAGGGGGACGTGTTCGCGGCGGTCGAGTAATCGAACGCGATAACGTCCGTAGGGCCGGCGTGGCGGAGGAAAGTTTCGTTGAGGTGAGTAATTTCCGGCGCCGCGACAACGACGATGCCGAGTTCGGCGTGCTGAATTTGGAGCAGGTCGTTGAGGAGCGTCGTGACGATTCGACGGAGCAGGCGCAAATTCACCGCGCGGGTTTTCTGGCGGTTGCGAATGGTGAGCGCGAGTCCCGGTAGCCGCATCTCGTCAGTGTGCGGAACTCGGGATGATTGCTGCCGGTTGCGGATGGCGGTCGCGAGCGACATGGCGCTCAGGTGGGCGGCGATTTGCCGCGATGTTCCTCGTAGGCGGAGATGATGCGCTGGACGAGTGGATGCCGCACGACGTCGCGTTTGCCCAATTCGATGATGGCGATGCCTTCGACATGACCGAGGGCGCGGTGGGCTTCAAGCAGGCCGGAGTGTTTGTTCGCGGGCAGGTCAATCTGCGTTTCGTCGCCGGTGATGACCGCCTTCGAGCCGTGGCCGAGGCGGGTGAGGAACATGAACATCTGCTCCATCGTGGCGTTTTGTGCCTCGTCGAGGATGATGAAGGCATTGTTGAGCGTGCGGCCCCGCATGTAGGCCAGCGGCGCGATTTCGATGATGCCGCGCTCGGTGTGCTTTTCGATGTCCTCCGCCGGCAGCATGTCGTGCAGGGCGTCGTGCAGCGGCCGGAGGTAGGGCATGATTTTTTCGTAAAGGTCGCCGGGCAGAAAGCCGAGCGCCTCGCCCGCTTCGACCGCCGGGCGGGTGAGGATGATGCGCGAGACCTTGTTTTCGCGCAGCGCCGCCAAGGCCAGGGCGACGGCGAGATACGTCTTGCCCGTGCCCGCGGGGCCAACGCCAAACGTGACATCATGCGACCGGATGGCTTCGACGTAGCGTTTCTGACCCGGCGTCTTTGCAGTGACAGCGGATTTCTTCTCGGAGGTCGTGATGCGGTCGCTCATCAGCTCCCGCAACGTAGCGACGCCTTCGTTCTTCACCACGGCGAGGGCATGGGCGAACTCGCGATTGCGCACGACGGCGCCGCCTTTCAACGAATTCTCCAGGAGCACGAAGAGCTGCTTGGCGCGCTCCACGGCGTCCGGCACGCCATCCAGCTTGATCCAGCCCTCGCGGCACACAGCCTTGACGCCGAGTTGGTCTTCGAGCGACTGCAGGTTGCGCGGGTCGTTGTTGTAGAGGTGCTGGGCGAAGCGGGCGTTTTCAAAATGGAGGGTTTCAGTGGGCATGGAGATCAAGAGCCAATCGCCAATGGCCGATAGCCGATGGCCGATAGCCAAGGTGAGAATTCATGTCGCGAGCGCAGCGCGGAGTTTGGCAGCGGTGTCGGCCAGCGCTTCCGGCAAGACCTTCGTGTCGGCGATGACCGGCATGAAGTTCGTGTCGCCATTCCAGCGCGGGACGATGTGGAGGTGCAGATGCTCGGCGATGCCGGCGCCCGCGGCGCGGCCGAGGTTCATGCCGATGTTGAACCCATCCGGTTTCATTACCTGCTTCAACGCGTCCACGCAGCGACGCGCGAGCTTCATGAGGTCCAGAAGCTCCTCGTCCGTTAATCCGTTGAGATCGCAGGCTTGTTTGTACGGCACCACCATGAGGTGGCCGCCGTTGTACGGGTAGAGGTTGAGGACCGCGTAGCAGGTGCGGTCGCGCGCGATGAGGAAGTTGCCCGCGTCGTCGCAAGACTGGGCGAGGCGCGTGAAGAGCGAGGCGTCGTCCGGCGGCGGCTTGGGCGCGAGGATGTATTCGATCCGCCAAGGAGCGTGCAGCGATTCCATGCGGGGAACACTAAGGAGTTTGGCCGGGCTTGTCAAAAGTCGGCGCGCAAGCCGCGCCGTGCCCCGCGATGGAGATTCCGAGTCCCGGTGACGGCTCAACCGTCAGCCCGTTTCAGATCAATGGAGCACGTGTGGCTTGGAGTGTTTGCCGCGCAAGACAAAGATCAACGAATTGACGGCAAGTTCGATGAACAGGAACGGCCTGGCGATGAAGTTGTTTCTACCGCTCACTGTCGAACTGGCCCGACTCTCGAAGCCGGTGAGGCTGGGCACGAAGCCAAGCGGGGCTTGGTGTGTTTGCCGCGTGGCTGGGTGGTGGAACGCTGTTTGCACGGGTGGCGCGATGCCGCCATTCGGCCCGTGACGACGAGCGGCCGGCGTCAACTCTGGCAAGCGATCACTGGTACGCCTTCGCCATTCGCATGCACCAGTCTCTCTTTGCCAGAACTACCTGGCGGGCTCCAGGACCAGGACATTCGGCTGGAAGTTGGGGATAACTTGCAGGCCTATCTCGCCATCAAAGGCGACCTCCACTTCATAGGCTTCGACGGTCTGTTTGTTCCGGCAGATGTTCGTGACAATCTGATCGCTTTCGATCAGGCGAATCTTGTTCGAGGATTGGGGGCTGCTGGCGCTGGATATCCGCTTCGCAATGTTGGGCTATGAACTCCCGGATGCGGACGAACTCGGCCTGCGCCTCCGAGGTGAGTCGGGGTACCTCCGCCAAGTTGCCTTCCTCAGCAAGCCGCTCGATCTGACGGAGGAGCGGAGCGAGCCGGATCATGCCGCAAGTGGCGCTGGCCCCGGCGCAACTGTGCGACAGCCGCCGCACTTCCTCGGCGTCAGCCACGCGGACAGCCTTCGCAAGTTGCGTCAACTGCTCGGAGGTTTGTTTGATGTAAAGTGCCACCAGCTCACGTAGCATGTCCGTGCTGCCATCTGAAAATCCCAGCAGGCGCGGCATATCCACGGCGGCGCTTTCCGCCGGCGGTGGGGTGCCACCTGCCGGCGTCGCGGGTGCGGGCGACTCTTGGTTCATGTCCTGCGCCTGCCGGGATTGGCCGATCTTCGGTCCCCAGCGTTCGACGACGGTTCGCACATCTGCCGGTCGGACGGGCTTGGCCATGTAATCGTCCATGCCGGCGGCGAGGCAGCGCTCGCGGTCGCTTTGCATCGCACTCGCCGTCATCGCGACGATAATAATCTGGCCGGCATAGTTTGGAAACCGGGATTTGTCCTGTTGCCGCTGGCGGATGGCTTGAGTCGCTTCCAGCCCATCCATTTCCCGCATTTGCACATCCATGAAGATGAGGTCGTAGGGCTGGCGGTCCAACGCGGCGAGCGCCTCGACCCCGTTCTTCGCCTCATCCGCGCGATAGCCCATTTGCTGCATCAAGCGCAGCGCCACTTTCTGATTGATGACATTGTCATCGCAGAGCAACACGCGCATCGGCAGACGTTGGGCGGTGGTTGGGTCCAGTTTCGATACCCCCGAGGCTTTGATGGCCGGCGCGGGCTTCAGTCCGCCGATCACACGCACGAGCGTTGCCCGAAGCTGACCAGGTTTGATGGGCTTGGTGAGGCAACTGGCGAAACCCGCGCTGACCACCCGTGGATCTTCAGAACGGACTCCCATCGAAGCCAGCAGGATGAGCGGCAAGCACACGGCGCCGGGCAGCCGGCGGATCTCCTTCGCAAGCATCAGGCCGTCCATTTCCGGCATTTGCATGTCGAGGATGGCGAGATCGAATTGCTCTCCTGCACGCAAAAGCTCAAGCGCCTCTTTGGAACTGTGCGTGGCGCGTGGAATCATGCCCCACTTGCTCGCCTGCAACGACAGGATGCGGCAATTGGTCGGGTTGTCGTCCACGATGAGCAGCCGGCGGGAGGCGAGTTGCGGCAAACGCTCCGACCCATTGTCGCTGGCCGGGGAAGGGGCCGCGCGCAGCGGCAACGTGAAATGAAATGTCGAGCCTTTCTGAATCAAGCTTTCCACCCACATCTTGCCGCCCATCGCCTCCACGAGGCGTTTGCTGATGGCCAGCCCCAGGCCCGTGCCACCATATTGCCGGGAGGTCGAGGCGTCCACCTGGCTGAAGGACTTGAATAACCGCACCAGCCGTTCGGCGGGGATGCCGATGCCGGTGTCCCGGACGCAGAATTGCAGCCAATACACGCCCTCACCAGGCGGCAACCCGGACGGCGATGACAGCAGACGCACGTTTACAACGACTTCGCCGATGTGTGTGAACTTGACCGCGTTTCCAATCAGGTTGACGAGCACTTGCCGCAACCGCGTCACGTCGCCGATGACTTGTTGCGGAACGCCATCATTGAGCTGATAGGCAAGGTCCAGCTTCTTCTCGGCCGCATTCGAGGCGAGCAGGTCGAGCGATTCCTCCACGCAGGTGCGGAGGTTGAACACCGCGTGTTCCAGTTCGAGCCTGCCCGATTCGATCCTGGAAAAGTCGAGGATGTCGTTGAGGATGGTGACCAGGGACTCGCCGCTGGAGTGAATGGTCTCGACGTAACCGCGCTGCTCGGAGGTGAGCGGCGTTTCGAGCAACAGGCCGGACATGGCGATGACGCCGTTCATGGGCGTGCGGATCTCATGGCTCATGTTCGCCAGGAACGCCGCCTTGTTGCGAGCCGCGGCTTCGGCAGCCGCACGGGCGGTTTCCAGCTCGCGGTTGGCGCGCGTCAATTGATCCTGTAGATGCTTGGTGCGGAGCGCAGCGAACAATCGCGCACGCAGCTCGGCGGCCTCGAACGGCTTCGTGACATAATCCGCGGCGCCCAGTTCGAACCCGCGCAGCTTGTCCGCGCTGCTGTTCCAAGCGGTGAGCACGATGACCGGGATGTTAAGGGTCTTGGGAGATTCCTTAAGCTGGCGCAGGAGGGCGAAGCCATTCACGTCCGGCAGGCCCAGATCGAGCAAGATGAGATCGAACGGCCGTTCGCTCGCTTGAGCAAACGCCGCCGCCGCGTCCCGCACGCACCGCAATCGGATCTGGTCCTCCTCGAGCAAACCCGCCAGCACCGCCGGCAGCTCCGGGTCGTCCTCGACCAGGAGTACTTCAGACGGCGGCAGTCTGTTGGTTTTGTCGGACAAGTCGGCCATGCCACAGTGAACAATTCACGGAACGATTGACCACTAAAGCAAATTCAACACCAACGCCAGGTGGGAACTAACGGCAATCCTGCGAACGAACGCCGCCGGCGAGGCCGGAGAATTTCCCGCGTCCGAGACGCCCGGCATCTTGTTCTCCCGCGGGCCGATTGGCATCGAGCCAACCGGAAATGAGACACTTCTCTCTGGTTCCAAGACAGTGCGCCGCGAGGTTGACGGAAAGAATCGTTGCGCCGTCACCGCGCCGCTCGATAGAATTTCCGCCTCATGACGCAGGCAGTGACCAACGCGGATACCTCCTTCCGAGACCTCTGTCGCCGGGCCTTCCGGTTCATGTTGTTGGCGAGGATTTCGGAGGAGAAGCTGGCCAGCCTTTACCGCGCGGGGAAAATCCATGGCGGCGTTTTTCTCGGGCGAGGGCAGGAAGCCTTGAGCGTGTCGGTCGGGTCGGCGCTGCGCAAGGGTGACGTGTTCGCACCGCTCATTCGCGATTGCGCCGGCCGGCTGGCGTTTGGCGAACCGCTGATTGACAGCATCCGCACCTACCTCGGCTCGGCGCTCGGACCGATGCGGGGCCGAGATGGCAACGTCCACCGCGGCTACCCGCGCGAAGGCTACCTGCCCATGATCAGCCACCTCGGCGCGATGATTTCCGTCGTGAACGGCGTCTTATTCGCGCGCCGGATGAAAGGCCGGTCCGGTTCGGTCGGCGCAGCGTGCGTCGGCGATGGCGCCACGTCTGCCGGTTCGTTCCACGAAGCGTTGAACCAGGCCGCAGTGGAGAAACTGCCGCTGGTGCTCGTCATCGCCAACAACCACTACGCCTATTCCACGCCGAACGAACGCCAGTTCGCCTGCCGCAACCTCGCCGACAAAGCCGCTGGCTACGGAGTCGAATGCCACACAGTGGATGGCACCGATTTGATGGCGTGTTTGAAACTGCTTCCAACCGTTGTCGAGCGTGCGCGCGCCGGCGGCGGCCCGCAACTTGTCGTTGCAAGCCTGCTGCGCCTTTGCGGCCACGGCGAGCACGACGACGCGCATTACATTGACTCGAAGCTCAAGAGCGCGACGGTCGGGCGCGATTGCCTCAAAGTGGCCGAGGAGCAGTTGCTGCAAAACCACCTCGCCAACGCCACGGAACTGGACGTGTGGCGCCACGATGCCACGGAAAAAGTCGAGCGCGCCGTCGCCCGCGTCCAACACGAGCCGGGCCCCGACCCGTTCCAGGAGGACTGGCGTGCCACGGTCTCGAAGGGCCTGGTGGAAGTTCACGGCACCGCGTGACTTCCGATTCGGACAGCCGCTGCAATCCCGCATGAGCATCACCTACCTCGAAGCCATCCGCGCCGCCCAAGCCCGGGCGCTCGCCGACGATCCGCGGGTGTTCATTTACGGCCAAGATGTCGGCGCATTCGGCGGCGCATTCAAGGCGACGAAACATCTGGCCGAGGAATTTCCCGGACGCGTGATTGATGCGCCCATCAGCGAAGACGCGATGGTCGGTCTCGCGGTCGGCGCGGCGATTGAAGGCTTGCGGCCCATCATCGAGATGCAGTTCGCCGACTTTTCGACCACGGGCTTCAACCAGATCGTCAACCAGGCGGCTACCCTCTTCTGGCGCACGAACGTGCCCTGCCCCATCGTCATCCGCCTGCCCGGCGGCGGCACGTCTGGCAGCGGTCCGTTTCACAGCCAGAGCATGGAGGCGGTGTACGCGCATTATCCCGGCCTCGTAGTGATGACGCCAGCGACGGTGGAAGACGCCTACAGCATGTTGCTCGAAGCCGTGGCGCTTGAGGACCCGGTGATTTTCTGCGAGCACAAACTGCTTTATTACCACCTCAAAGCCGGGGCTTTGCCCACCGAAGCCCTGCCCACCGGCAAAGCCCGCCTCGCGCGCGCGGGCCGCGACCTGACCATCGTCGCCTACAGCGCCATGGTGCATGAGGCGCTCGCCGTCGCGGATGAACTGCAGCCCGAGGGTTGGGAAATCGAAGTCGTGGACCTGCGTTCCGTGAAACCGCTCGACACTGACACCGTGATGGCCTCCGTGGCGCGCACCGGTCGGTTGCTCTGCGTCGGCGAAGCGTGGCCGTGGGGCGGCGTCACGGCGGAAGTCATCGCTCGCGTTGCTGGCGAAGGCTTCGGCTTGCTGGACGCCCCGCCGCGGCGACTCAACGCCAAAGACACACCCGTGCCGTTTCATCCGAATCTCTGGGCGGCGCATCGCCCGACGGCGCGCAGCATCGCCGCCGCCGCCCGCAACCTCCTGCGTTCATGACCCACTCCGCCTATGCCTGAGATTCCCATCATCATGCCGCAGCTTGGCGAATCCATCGCCGAAGCCCTCATCGTCAGTTACCTCGTGAAGGAAGGCGACACGGTCCAGGCCGACCAGGACGTGGTTGAAGTCGAGACCAACAAAGCCAACATGAACGTCACGTCGCCGTGCCGCGGCAAGGTGCAACGCTTTCTTGCGAAACTCGGCGAAAGTTATCCCGTCGGCGCCGTGTTGGGTTATCTGGAAGTCACCGCCGACGACGCGGTACGAGCCGGACTCGACTCACCCGCGCCGGTGGAGTCCGCCTTCAACGGCGAGGTCACTGACGCGACGGCCGCCGTGCAATTGGGCGCCCGCAAACCCGGCGTAGAGCCAACCGTGCGCGGCCTGCCCGTCCCGGCCGACGCCGCCGGCGCCAGCTACATGTCGCCGCGTATGAAGGCGCGCATGAACGAACTGGGCTTGCACGCGGCGGACCTTTCCGGCATCGCGGGCAGCGGCGCCGCCGGACGCGTTACCGTGCAGGACTTCGAGCGCTTCCTCGCGCATCTGGATGAGTATCACCTGTCGCAAGCCTCGTCCATGCGCGTGACCGTTGCGGACGCGATGCGCCGCAGTTGGACGCGCCCGCTGGCGTCCGTGGGTTTGCCGTTCTGCCTCGACCCGATTCTGGCGCACCGCAAAGCCTCGCACCCCAAGGCTGGTCCGGCCCTCTACGCCCTGCGCGCTTTGGCGCTGGCCCTCGCGGAGAACAGCGCACCCGCTGGCCGCTTGGTCGGCAACAAGATAGTTCACCCGAAGGCGATTGACATCGGCTGCGCCGTGGAAGTCGAGGACGGTGTGCTTGTGCCCGTCTTCCGCCAGGTGGACAAACTCCCGCTCACGGAACTCATCCCGCAGTACAATGAATTGCTCGCACTGGTGCGCGAGCACCGGCTGCCGCCAGAGGCCACGGGCGGAAGCATCGCCACCGTGACGAACTTCGGCACGTTCGGCCTCACCTGGGCCACGCCGATTCCGTTGCCGGAACAGACGCTCGTGCTCGGCATGGGCGCAGGACGGCGCACGCCGCATTGGAGCGTGGAGAAACAAGCGTTTGTGCCCATTGTGGAAGCGAACCTCACGCTGAGTTTCGACCATCGCGTGCTCGACGGCGGCGCCGCCGGGAGATTGCTGATGCGCGTTTCCCATCTGCTGGGCCATCCCGAGGAACTCTGAACCGGGCGCACCTTGACACCGGCGCCATAATGGGGGCGGAAGCGGTTCCTCCCCGAGCAACCGAAACCAACAAAACGAAAGGCACTCGAGGAGCTCGGAAACAAACGCGCCCCGCTCGCTGCGGGAGTT